>Ga0209013_10004410_pt1 | contig 12352 bp, 10 predicted proteins | sample Cruoilmetagenom2_FD_187291 | JGI IMG/M metagenome (GOLD analysis project Ga0209013, IMG submission 187291) | Oil polluted marine microbial communities from Coal Oil Point, Santa Barbara, California, USA - Sample 2 (SPAdes) (version 2) | ecosystem: Environmental > Aquatic > Marine > Oil seeps ...
TCGATGAGAGCATGGAGCCCAAAGAGGTCATTATTACCTCCGGTTGCGGCGGCACCGGTAAGATATCCAGAGAAATGCTGGAAGGTGCTTTTGATCCGCTCAAAGAGTGTACAATCAGTTTTTCCGAAATCGGCCGCTTTATCCGCCAGGGGCTGCAGTCCTCGTCCCTGGGACGGGATACCCATTGTGTGCATGGCTGTGGCTTCTGGGCTGAGGGTAAACTGCAGGCCTATTACGAGGATGTAGGTCGTCATAATGCAGTGGACAAGGTGATTGGTGCAATTTTAATGGGCAAATTTTCCGCCGCAGGTGCCATCTACACCACAGGCCGTTTGACTTCGGATATGGTGCTCAAATGTGCTCGCATAGGCATTCCTGTGGTCATGTCCCGGACTTCGCCATCATCCCTGGGCCTGGCCATTGCCAGGCGGGCCGGGGTAACCCTGGCCGCCTATGCCCGGCCTGACCGGGTAAATATTTTTAATAGACCTGAGCGAATAGTTGGAGGGTAGTTAATGTAATTACAGGGCGGTCGGAGAGTACCTGTTGAGATCAAACTTTCCTGCCTGGATTGGCTGGTCTTCGTAGAAACGTTGCTGAAACCAATCATACTCTTCCCAAAAATGCGGATTGGACCGGTTTATTCCGTAACTGATAAAGCGTTCGATATCTTTTTCATCGATCGTTTTGCTGGACAGCAGTTGCAGAAAATCGGGAAGATCATTTTCATGGACGTCAAAAAAATAGTTGGGGTAGGAACCTATAAAGCCAGGCAGGACATCTATCCGGTCTTTTGCAGGATCCAGCACCTTTTTTTCATCAAACATGTAGGTGACGTTGTCATGCCAGCGATTAATCACGATGGAAAAATTAATATCTTCGTCTTTGTCACGACGTATCCGTACATAGGCCACGTTGGCATTGTAACTGCTAAAATGGGACAGGATAGCTGATCCCGGCGCACTGATAGCCCGGAAACCCTGGAGATAATCTTCCAGGGTGTTGTAGTGTTTTGGCACGCTCGGATACTGTTCGCCTGCGCTGAGATAGTTCACCTGGTCAAAAGAGATTTTCGCATTTGCCGGAATCTCATTCTCCACGATATGTTCTATGAATTCCCGTTTGGGGTCTGCTGAAGTGTACTTGACAGCGGTGGGCATCCGGGCGGGTACAGTGTGGATGTCAGCAGGCTTAACCCCCTTATACCAGGATTCAATCATTTCCTGGCGCTGGTCTTCAGGCATGAAGTTGAGGAAATAGGTCTCTCCTTCAACCCGCAGGGTATCCATGTAGAGGCGTACTGCAAGCTGATGTCCAACCGTACCGTAAACATCAAAACCGGCAACAAGGGCATAATAAATCCGCTCAAGCAGGGGGTAGTCGATCACCCACATGGTTCGCGGCAGTTCTCCACGAACACCGCGTTGCACCGAGGCACTGTCAAAGTGGCGGTATACCGTTAGCAAAGGGGTATCCTGGGGGCGGTTTCCCTTCCAGATAGCATCATAACCAAGACCGTCGTAATAGTTGGCGGCATAGAAATCCTGTCTGGATTTAAAGTAGCTCATGATCGCCTGATGGTATTTATTGTTGATCAGGTCCAGAACAGGGAATTTTGATCCTTTTTCAATTGGCATGATCAGGTTTTCCCGGTTGAGACGCAGGAAACCTGGATTTTTGACACTCAGATCAAATTCCGGGTCAAGGAACATGACCCAGAAATCGTCGTGGATAACATTAAGTGCAACCTGGCCCCGGCAGACCGGGCCGCGGATAAAGGTCATGATGATGTAATTGGAATTATCGAGCAGGAACTGGTAACGGGATTTGACCGGGATCTGTTCAAAGACAACAAAGGGGTTGGCACTGGTTGTTTGATTATAATCTACCAGGTGCGGTTTTTGTTGCCACTCCGGCTGAATGAATAATTCCTTGAAACGGGCAAGTTGTTCATTGTCAAAGTTGACCACCATGTGGGTCTTGTGAACAATGGTGGAATGGATCTTGCGGAATCGGTAATAGAAATTTTCTGTGCCGGGATCATCATAGGGTCGTACTGTATTGATCAGGTCAACGGTCTCCCCTGAAGGCGTCCTTGAACGGACAAGTTCATAATATTCGTTGGTTGAGGTCCCGAATTTTAGATGGGCAAGAAAGAAATGTTCATATAAATAACGTGCCGTTATGGCATGCTTTGGATCAGTTGTATTGAGAAATTTCTCCCAGACGGTTATCTGGGCAGCATCTGCAGGCCTGGGACTGATGATATCCAGCTGTTGTTCAGGGCTAGGACCCTGGGCGCCCTGGGCCAGCCATCCTGCGATTACCTCAAATTCTTCCTGCTTCAAAGGTGGAAAGCCGAAGGGCATGCCGCGGTTGGGATGTTTTTCAAGGTAACTGCCCAGCTCGATCTGATCTTTGGCACAGGTCAGATCCACTGCCTCGGGATGGTAGTCTCCGGTGCTCTTCGGGTTGCTCATCTTGTGGGAGAGCAGTTGCAGCATAATAGAGTTGTTATAGCCGCTCTGGGCATTTGATTCAGTAACCGGGAAAAAGTTCTTCTGCCGCCACTGCTCAGTGGTCTGGGCATCAATGAACAGCCTGGTCGGGTCCATGGTGGTGAGACGGGTGGAGTTGTACACCGGATTTTTGGTGGCTCCGCGGTCAACTCCCTCGTAAGAGCTGAGCTTAAGCTGGCAGGGTGAGTTGTAGCAGGAGTGGCAGACCACGCACCGTTTATCAAGCAATGGTTTTACTTCAGCCACATAGTCTATCCGCCTGTCGGGAATCTGAATCCGGACGGGTGGGGGAGGCGGTGCTGCACAACCGGCCAGAAGTATGAGCAGGGTGAAAAGACAGAACAAACCGGTGTTTTGACGGATCATGGGGTTCCTGGTTGCAAAATGATGATGAACAGAAAAATATCGAACAGGAAATTATGAATGTCGAAGATTCTGGATATCCCTTCCTTCATGATTTAATATTTCGTATCTGGTTATCCGTTTGACTCAAGTATATTCTTTATATTGTGGTATCCTTTTCGTGGCGAGGCGCCACTCCTACCCCTAAGTCAGTAGGAGCGGCGCCTCGCCGCGAATAATTATACCGTAATTGTGGTTAGTTGATTTAAACGGATAGCCAGTATTTTGTGTTCGATATTCAATATTAATTCAGTTGGTTAATGTTGATGTTTATAGACCGTAGATCTTATAAGACACGGTTGCCCGTCTCGCGAGTGGAATAACCGCCTTTGGCCTCCACCGCCTGTTTGAACTCTTCAGTCTCGATAATTGAGAGCACTTTGCCGATAGATGGCAAATCAAGAAATTCGCGGGGAATAATCAGGTCATACCGCTCTTCGGTTACCGGTATAAAATCAAGTTCCAGGGCACGGGCGGCAGCAAGGATACCCAGGCCGGCATCGGCTTTGCCGGAGAGAACCGACACGGCAACCGCCATATGGGTATACTCCTCAGCATCGTAACCATTTATAGCATCGGGATCCAGATCGGCTTTTTCCAGTTCATGGTCCAGTAGAACCCTGGTGCCGGAACCGGCCTGACGGTTGATGAAGTTGACATCCTCGCGCAGCAGGTCGGCAACGGATCGGATATTTTTCGGGTTGCCGGGCTGAACCATAAAACCCTGTTGTCGGTAAACAAGGGTTATCAAGGCAACTTCCCGGTCTTTTAAATACCTGTTGATGTAACTTTGATTATAGTCCCCAGTCTCGGGATCCAGCAGGTGCGAACCGGCTATATGGGTCATGTTGGCCCGGATTGCAAGGATGCCCCCCAGGGAACCGACATGGGTTGATGCTAAAGGGTAGGGGCTTGTTTTTTTAAGAAAATCATGCAGCAGGTCCAGGCAGAGGTCGTGGCTGCCTGTACAGAGAATGGTATTTTCGATCTGCTGCCTGGGGCGGAGCAATTCAAGATTTACCGTGCTGCACCGTGTTTCACCTTCGGAAGAGGCAGGAATGCGAAGGATGGAGTTGGCCCGGGTCAGGGTGGTAATGGCACCTGCCCCTTTTTTCAGTGGAACCGTGACCAGATGATCTCCGATTTTGCCGGTGATCATGCGGCGGAATTCTTCAATACCGCCTTTGGAGGGCAGGTCACGGGCCAGCAGGGCTGGTGCGATCATGGGATCCTGAGGTTGCAGACCCTGCATACCGGCAAGCAGCGGGACTACAAACTGTTCAAAAGAGATAATGGCAGACACTGGATAGCCGGGACTGCCGATTACCGGTTTGTCGTCAATAACACCGAGGATGGTTGGTTTGCCGGGCATGATTGTCACCCCATGCACCATTACTTCACCGAGTTCATCAATGATCTGTACGGTATAATCGGCGCTGCCGGCTGAGGAACCGGCATTGACTACCACAACATCGGCATCAGACTGCACGGCCTTCAGAAGATGTTTTTTTATGTTGTCATAATCATCATTAATGATTGATGTGACCGTTACCTCGGCTCCGGTCTGTTCAGCCAGGGCAGACAGCACTGCAGAGTTTGACTCAATGGTCTTCCCCAGCGGTGGATGTAAAGTATTACGCAGGTCGACAAGCTCGGTTCCGGTGGGAATGATGGTGATTTTCGGTTTTTTCCTGATCGTGACCTCGGGACAGCCGGCGGTGAGAAGCGCGGCGACATCAGGAGGGGTAATCAGATGGTTGGAGGGAAACAGCAGCTCAGTTGCCACAATGTCTTCACCCACCTTGCGTACATTCTGCCAGGGGTAAACAGGGGCACGGATGATGCCGGTGGCCTGATCCTCTGCGAGCAGGATGTGTTCAATCATGACCACTGCATTTTTGTCATCGGGCATGGGGTGACCGGTGTTTATAAACCGGGCCTGTCCTCCGGTAATGTCCAGGGTGACAGGTGTGTCATCGGCTGCACCAAAGGTGTCCTCTGCGCGGACCGCAAGACCGTCCATAGCTCCGGCATGAAAGGATGGTGCTGACAGTCGTGCAGTAACTGGTCCGGCAGTAACCCGACCGACAGCATCTCGACTGGTAATGGTTTCAGTATCGGTCAGATAACGGTTGAACCTGTCTGAAAAAATTTTCCTGGCCTCAGGCAGAGGCTGCATGTTCAGATATATTTTACGTTTCATACATTTTGATATTTATTGAGCATCATATTTATGTAGGAGTATTAACTCAGGGATGGAAAGAGAAGTACCTTTGCTGCTGCCCCTTTGTCCAGTCCTTCACTGTCTCTGTCAATGACCAGCAGCCCGTCTGCCTTTACCAGTGGAGTAAGCAACCCGGATCTTCCGTAAATCGGCAGGGCAACCGGCGGGCTGCCATCGGCGGGTCGGACAAGTTCGACCCGAACGTATTCTTCCCGGCCGATGGCCGAGGGAATCTGTTCGCCGGTAATCGCCGGGATGGGAAGCAGGCCCTGGTCGGCGGTCATTCCGCCAAAGCGGTGAAGAAGGGGAAGAACAAACAGATAATAAACCACCATGGCCGAGGCAACATGGCCGGGCAGGCCAAACAAGGCTTTGTTGCCGGTGCGTGCCAGGATGGTTGGTTTGCCGGGGCGGATAGCAACGCCATGGGCAAGCACCTCAGAGTTCTGCAGGTGTTCAAGCACCTGCAGGGTAAAATCTCGTTGACCAACCGAACTGCCGCCCGAAAGCAGTACCATGTCCGCCTTTGACAGTGCGTCTCTGCAGGCTGTGAACATGGTATCAAAATCATCGTTTATAATCCCAATCCGGTTGGCAATACCGCCGCTCTCTTCAACCAGGGCGGCCAGGGTAGTGGAGTTGATATCCCGGATCTGTCCCGGTCCGGGCTGCTGATCAGGGGAAACCAGCTCGTCGCCCGTGGACAGGATGGCAACAAGGGGCCTGCGGTAGACGGTAACAGAGGTGATGCCGAGACCTGCCAGCACGCCAACATCCTGGGGCCTGAGTCTTCGGCCCCTGGCCAGTACCATCTGCCCCTGTTCTGTATCTTCACCGGCGCGGATAACGTTTTCACCAGGTGCCACCGGTCTGAAAATTTCTACTGTATGCTCGTCAAGAAGGTGTGAGTACTCAACCATAACCACGGCATCGGATTTTGCAGCCAGTTCGCCGCCGGTCCAGATACGGGAGGTCTGCCCCGGGCGAAGTGCTATGTCCCGGCCTGATGTACCCATGGCAATTTCACCAACGATATTGAGCAGGGCAGGTTCGGATTCGCTGCAACCAAAGGTATCCCGGGCACGAACAGCAAAGCCATCCATGGTTGATCTTGAAAAGGGTGGCAGCTGTTCCGGTGCAGTGACATCTTCAGCAAGTATCCTGGATGCACAGTCGGCAAGCGGAATCGTTTCCGTATTCAAAGGATGAAAACGTTCAAACAGTTCAATAAATTCCACAGAGCTTATGAGTTGAAAAAAACCTTTCATTAAATTTTAGATAAAGATAAAATATAATTTTTGCAATAATCTAGAACTTCCTTTTGTTTCCTAACTATTTCTTTCTTGATCGGAATAGCTTTATTAGAAAATTCTTTATATTTTGATGTTCTTATTTCAAATAATTCTACAATGCTTTCTTCGGAATCATGTTTTTCGTGAAATGTATTTAATATATCTAATTCAATATTAGAAGTTTTAAAATATTTCACCAGATCCAGGTTGATATCTTCAAAAGATTCAAGGGTCTTTTGTTTTAATTCATTAATGATTGAATTTAATTTAGGGTCCTTCACAAAGAATTCAACATTAACTATAGAGTATATAACTTCCAGGTTAAGTGACTCAACTTTCCTTAAATAATCTTCTATTTCGCTATTATTTACAAGTCCGCCAATTGTATACATTGTTGAATAAAGTTCAAACCAGGCAAAATAATTTTTGTTGAATTCAACGATTGCATCTCTTTCTTCATTAATTGAACTCGTACCTGTTTGGTAAGTAATAGTTAGATTTTTTTTGATATCTTGAGATTCACTGATAAACTTGTCTTCAAGCTGGTTGACTATTTTTTCTATTTTTTGAATGTCTTCCTTGTCAGCTAATTGATCAATTTTTTTAATTATAAGTTGCAGGAAACAATCTTTCGTGAAAAGGACAATAATCAATCCAATTATAACTATTGCTCCTGAACCGGCAATAAAAGATAGTATATTCATTCAGCAATCCTCTTTTTTTAAAAAATTGTATATATTACCAGATGTTACCTGGCCTTCAACCATTGCTGCTTAACCGCGATTCAGCGCAGCCAAGTGGTGAGAGCATAGAAGTCATGTCTGGTTTATCTGTGTATTATCTGTTACTAATTTTTCAGGCTGTTGATGGGAGCTGGGATTTTACCGCCAAAACCTATAAATCGGCTTGATTTACCTACATTGCGTACCGGCAGGATGGCTGACTCGCCAAATAGACCGCCAAAGGATACATAGTCACCTTCCCCCTTGCCGGGAACAGGAATAATCCGGGCTGCAGTCGTCTTGTGATTAATCATGCCAATCGCCATTTCATCAGCCATGATGGCGGAAAGAGTTGCCGCATCGACCGAACCGGGTACTGCCACCATATCAAGGCCAACGGAGCAGACCGCGGTCATGGCTTCCAGTTTTTCAAGCGGCAGGGAGTTGTTTTCAACGGCTGCTGCGAGCTCGGCATCTTCACAAACCGGGATAAAGGCACCGGACAGGCCACCTGCACTTTGACTGGCAAAGGTACCGCCTTTTTTTACCGCATCATTGAGCATGGCCACAATTGCAGTGGAGCCGGGGGCGCCGATGTCATCCACTCCCAAGATTTTGAGGATTTCGCCCACCGAATCGCCGACCTTGGGGGTCGGGGCCAGGGACACGTCAACAATGCCGAATGGTATATCAAGTTCTCCGGCAACCCTTCTGCCGATAAGTTCACCGCAGCGGGTGACCCGAAAGGCGGTTTGTTTTATCTCTTCGGCAAGATCATGCAGGCCGGGCGTGTCATCCTGTTCTAGTCTGCGCTCAAGGGCCCGGGCGACAACGCCTGGACCGGAAACACCAACGTTAATGACTACTTCATGTTGACCGACTCCATGAATGGCACCTGCCATGAATGGATTTGCCTCGGGCTGGTTGGTAAAGACAACCAGCTTGGCGGCAGCAAAACCGCCCGTATCAGCGGATCTTTCAGCCAGATCCTTGATGGTGTGGCCAAGCATGGCAAGGGCGTCCATGTTTATGCCGTATTTGGAAGAACCTACGTTAACGGACCCGCATACCTTGCCGGTCCTGGACAAGGCCTCGGGGATGGCCAGGATGAGTTCGCGTGCAGCCTTGCTCATTCCATTTTCCACGTTGGCTGAAAACCCGCCGAGAAAGTCAATACCCACGGTTGCAGCTGCATCGTCAAGTGCCTCTGCCAGCCGGACGAATTCATCACGACTGTAACCAGCCCCCACACTGGCCATGGGAGTAACAGCGATGCGTTTATTCACCACCGGGATGCCATATTTTTTACTGACGGACTCACAGGTTTCAACCAGCCGCTCCGCTGAGCTGCAGATCTTGTCCCGGATGCGGTCACAGGTATGGTTGACATCGCGGCTGCGGCAGTCAAGCAGGTCAATGCCCATGGTCACGGCGCGGACATCCAGGTTTTCCTTCTGGATCATATCCACGGTATTTAATATATGGTCTGAACGTATCATATCAGGTAGTCGCTGTTAAAATGAAATCATTCGGGTGCCTGCTAAAAAATTGCATCAGCCTCGGAAAGTAATTGCTCAGTTACTTAAAAAAAATTGTAACTATTAAGCAAAGTAACCGGGGGACTGAACCCGGCATTTATTATAAAAGTAACAAAAAACATATTTGTTGAATAATCAACAGGTTATAGGTTTTGTTACTTAGAAGATTATACTCCAAAATTGGCTAAATCAAGGCTCCGTAACTGCTCAGGAGTGCTCTTGAACAGTTAAAAAATTTTTATCTCGTTGGTGGCCTTAAAAATGTCGTTGTGCTGAAGGACCATGTTGAGATCAGTTTGTTCGGCAAATTGATCAAGCCGGTTTCGTATTTCATCTATGGACGAACAACTGCCGAGATCGACAAACAGGATCATTGTATAGCGGTCTTTAGAGACCGTGGTGGTCAGATCCAGGATGTTGATGGCGTTGTCTTTGCAGAATTTTGTCACCGTTGCCACAAAACCTATGCGATCAGCACCATCAGCGGTCAGGACATAGCAGTTGTCTTCCGGGGCGGAACTGTCGGGCTGCGACTGCTTGACTTCATTGATGGAGACTTCAATGGCAGCGTCTTTGGTACCAATCGCGACAAGCCGGCGATTGATCTCTTCCGGAGTAACGTCTGCCGGAAAGGAAACATAGAGGATCATACTGAAGTAGCCGCGTAAGACCTGTTGCCGCATGTCGGCAAGATCACCGTTCATATAGGAAACAGCACTGGCAACGTCATGGATAATTCCCACCCGGTCCCGGGAGGTAATCGATATAACGTATTCCTTTCGGTTTGTATGCATAACGTATTAATGTTGTGTATGAATTATGCTGCTTCCGGAATCAGTGCCGGAAAGCTGGTGCTTGTGATTCTTGTTTAAAAAAGTACGTCGTTTACCGGCAATGGCATCTACTCATCATTATCCATCTATCTCGCAATCATGTCAAAGGTCATTCGTCTTAGATCAATACTCATCCAGTTGTTGTGCAGAGGAGAATCCATACCAAACAGCAGTTTAGCGGTTTCGGCAACCTGGATGGAAGCAATGAGTGCCACTGTACATGAAAGGACGGAGGGAGCAGATTGCTCTTGTTCTCTCTCTGATCCATACAGGTCCTGGATCAGTGTTCCACCCGCAAGCTGGACGCCGACTTGCCCATACCATTGCCTGACAGCTCCGTGTACCAGGGGGAGTTCGTGTTGACCGCAGAGTTTTGCCAATTCATGCCTGCTCTCTATGTTGTCAAGGCAGTCAACAACTACGTCCGTGTTGGCAAAGAGTTGCTTTTTCGCCTCCTGGAATCTTGTTGGCAGCGGCAGCACTGCTGTCCGGCCATGCATCAAACGAATTCGCTTTGCAGCAACTTCAGTCTTGTACTGACCGAGCGTTTCGCTCAGTGCATAGAGCTGGCGGTTGATGTTGGAGGTGCTGAATGTATCCGGGTCACAGATGTACAGGCTGCCTGCCCCCAGTCGGGCAAGCTCTTCGATCACAAAGCCGCCCAGGCCGCCACAGCCAATCACTGTAACGGTGGCCTCTTGAAGAATGAACTGCTGGTCAGCGGTAATGGAACCTAGGTTGCGGCTAAATAAATTGGTTGTTTTGCTGCCCATGACCTGGAAGGGGATCAACCGCCGCCGATTTTTGGAAAAACAGCAAGGACATCGTCCTGCTGCAGGCAGGAATCGGGATCGGCATGGCGGTTGTTGACCATGATGACGCCCACATCGTCGCTGTCAATGCCCAGAGAGGTTATAACCTTCCGGGGTGTTGTGCCTTCATCAAAAAAACGGGAGGCCGCTTCCTTGAAGCGGCCATCCCGAAAGTAGGCAAACAGTTTGATGGTGATTTCCATTAAAAATCCCAGAAGGTGTCGATTTCCTCACCGTTTATATCCCAGACCACGTTATGGGGAGCAATGGGTTCCTGGCTGAAGAATTCAGGCAGCCGGTCATCCTTGTTGGTGAAACCGGCTGCTTCGTTAAATGCATGTTCGGTTTTCAGGATGGACATGCCCAGGCTGGTCACATCGTCGGCTGTCAGGCTGATGCCGAAACGGGCATTGATCATGTCGATCAGTGCGGGCAGGCAGTTCTCGTCATCAAGTGCGGCAAATGCTATGAACAGACACATACCGGTGGAGTCGATGGCAGCGGTTGCAATCTGCAGGTTACGGGACAGCTCAACCTGACCCTCTTTGGAGAGCGGATCCAGGGTTCCGCCCACGCCCAGGATGTTGGTGGCAATGGTGTAGCCCATGGTATGATCAGCACCCTGGGTGGAGGTGGCATAGGTAATGCCGATGCCTTTGATGGCCCGTGGATCATAAGCCGGGATAGCCTGGTTCTTGACAACCGGTACCCGGGTAACACCGTATGCACGCCCGACAGAGCCGGCCCCGCAACCGATGATCCGGCCAAGGGGGGTGCCGGTAGTGACTTCATCTTTCAGGATCCGACAGACTTCCGCACCATCGCCAAATTCCAGCACCCCGGCCTCCATGGCAACACCCATGGCAACCGAGGTCTCGATGGTGTCAATACCGATGTCATCCATCAGGTGATCAGCCTCGGCAATGTGATCCAGGTTGTCAACGCAGCAGTCTGCACCCATGGCCCAGATGGATTCGTACTCAAAACCGGAGGTTTTATACTTTTTATTGACATCATTATAGATCTGCGAACAGTTGATAACACAACCCTTATGACAGTTATGCTTGGGCTTTCCGTCGCGCTCGACAATAGTGTCATACATGGTCTCGCCGCTGATTTCTTCGTGACCGTCAAACTGGCCCGAGGTGAAGTTGCGGGTGGGTAGGCCGCCGGCCTCGTTGATGATATTAACCAGCACGTTGGTGCCGTACTGGCCCAGGGCCTGGCTGATTGGATTGTCAATCAGGGCCTTGGCAAAGGTGCGGTTGGCGGCATTGAAGGCATCATTGTCGGCAATCTGTACTTTGGCATCAGTCGGATCAATGGCAATAAATTTGATCTGTTTGGAACCCATAACAGCACCAAGACCACCGCGTCCGCCGGAACGGAGGTTGGAATCCGGATCCTTGATAGACAGGTTGGCCGACAGCAGTTTCATCTCACCGGCCGGGCCGATGGTGATGATGCCGTGCTTGTCACCAAGACGAGTCGCGATTGTCTCAACAACGGCAAAGTTGCCCTTGCCGATAAGCTCGGTCTCTTCGTTGATGGTGATGCCGTCGGCAGTAAAATGGAGACTGTACCAGTTGTCTCCTGCCGGCATACCTTCAATTATAATAGCCTTGCAGCCGAGTTTCGCCAGCATCTGAGCAGCAGTGCCGCCGGCATTTGCCTCCTTGATGGTACCGGTGAGCGGACTCTTTGCGCCAAAGGAAATACGCCCTGAATTGGCTGCGATAGTGCCGGAGAGCAGGCCTGGAGCAATGACAAGTTTGTTTTTATTCCCCAGAGGATGGCAGGTAGGTTCGACCTCGGCTGCTACAATGGTGGAGGTCAGGCCGCGGCCGCCATGTCCCATCCAATCTGCCGGGACATCTTCAACGGATGTACTCAGGTCTGTCATGTCGACACGAAAGATCTTCTCTGCCATCAGGGTTCTCCTCGTTAATAATTTATCGTAAGAGTTCAGCAGCACCCCATCCGGAGTCTACGCTTACCTGGAGCACTGCT
>Ga0209013_10004411_pt1 | contig 12352 bp, 8 predicted proteins | sample Cruoilmetagenom2_FD_187291 | JGI IMG/M metagenome (GOLD analysis project Ga0209013, IMG submission 187291) | Oil polluted marine microbial communities from Coal Oil Point, Santa Barbara, California, USA - Sample 2 (SPAdes) (version 2) | ecosystem: Environmental > Aquatic > Marine > Oil seeps ...
TCCCGCCGTCAGCAGCGGAGTGAGCTCAGGCCTCATCCGAAGGAGGAGGCCATGAGCCACGCGCTGGTGGCGGTGCGACGCGGCCGACGCAACGTAGTGAAACTACGCCTGCGTCGCCCAATTCGCGAAGAACCCAACATCTCACTACCCTTCGCCGCCCTCGTCACGAAACCCGGTGAGAAAACCGGGCTAAGCGGAACCCGCAGATTATATACGGCCGATTCGCGGCCGGGATTCGGTATTCTCATCACTAACCCGGTGAGAAGAACGGGTTAATGGGCTAAACTGGTACTACGGCTCTATTTGGCGGAGCAACTTCGGCATTCTTCCGAGGGAGTGTTCATCTGTGGAAGAACACAAGTCGATTCTCACCGTCGCTCTTGATGACGAGACCGCAGAGCGTATTGCGCCGCTTCTCAATCGGCAGAGTCTCGTGGTGCGATCGCTGGATCAGGGAACGGTGGCCTTGAAGCTGGCTCACCGCGATCGCTTCCACCTCGTGATCTGCCGCTACCCGCTTCCCGACATGAAATTGCGCGAGTTCGTGACCGCTATTCGAGCCGACGGCAGCGCCAGCAAAGACACGTCATTGCTGCTTCTCACCATTCCCGAGATGGCAACCGAAGCCAGACACGGTGTCCAGGGAGGACCCTTTCTGGTGTTTTCCGGCCAGGAACCTCTGGGGTCGCTCGGCCAGGGCGCCGCCCATCTTCTGCAGGTGGCGCCGCGGTACGCGCCCCGTATTTCAACGCGGCTGCGCACCAATCTGAAGGAAGATGCGGAGTTGTTCAAGGGGTTGATCGTGAATCTCTCCCGATCCGGGATGCTGGTGAAGGAGATTCCGATGCTTCCGGTGGGGGCGGTGTGCTTTTTCGAATTCACCCTCCCGAACGGAGAGATCATCCGCGGACAGGCCGAGGTTGTTCGCCACGCCAAGCCCCACCGCGAGCGGGTGATGGGGTTTGCCATGCGGTTCATCGACTTCGAACCGGGAGGCTTGGATGCTCTCATGAGGTGGTGCAACTCCGAAAGCGGATAAAAAATAGAGTTATGAGTTTTGAGTTATGAGTTTTGAGTTACGGACGCCCTTCCAGGCTGTTTGATCGGGGAACTCAAAACTCAAAACTGAGAACTACCCTTTGTTGGCCGGCTACCGCGGTTTCATGGCGCTCCGGGCATCGTCCAGCAGGGCTTGGACAGAGACGGCCCGGGGCCCCTCGGGCAAGGTTGCGAGAAGCTCTTCGAGAACCTGCACGGCGCCCGGGTAGTCCTCGTCGTTATACAGATCGACCGCGTGATTGTAGGTCTCGACGTAGCGGTTGTACCGTTGGGTGCGCTCGATCTCCCGGATCTTGGAATCCAACCACGGGTCACCCGCGCCGTCCGACTGTTTTCCCAAACCCTTCAGATACTCGAGAGCGCCCTCGAGATCATCGGCCCCAATCAACCGGTTGAGGTTTTCGATCTCCTCTCTCGTCGGCGCCGTTGTGATGACCGGGCCCGCGCCGGGTTGATACCGTTCGGGGTGGTCGATAACGTCCAGGAGGTGGCGGCATGACGCCGCGACGGGTCCATCGGCCACCTCCGAAAGCGCGAGCTCGAGCGCCGTCCGAGCCCCCTCGGGATCGCCGGCCGCAAACAGCGCGTCGGCCTGGTCGTAAAGGGCTGCGGCTTCCTGCTCGGCGATCGTGCGGCGAATGGTCGCGATGCCCCGCTGGATGAACTCGGGGTCGTTGCCTCGATCGGCGATGCTCTCGGCAAGGTCGATCTGGTGCAGGGCCTCGTCGGGCCGACCGTCCCGCAGGAACTCGCGGGCGCGGATGAAGTCATGCTGGAGAATCATCATCCACGCGTGTGCCTGGGTGCGTGGACGTGAGCGAAATGAGGTCTCGGCCAACTCCACGGCTCGGTCACGTTGCTCCGAAAGCAACAACAACCGCAACAGATCGCCGGCAACCCCGTCGTTTGTGGGAAGCAACCGACGGGCTGTGTCGGCCGCCGCAATGGCCTCGGGGGAGACGATGCCGGCCTCGGAATAGACCGTCGCAAGGGCGGCCCAGGCCGGGGCGAAGCCGGGATCGAGTCGGGTGCTGCGGGTGAGAGCCTTGATCGCCTGGAGTTGGTCGCCCGCGCGCCGACTCAGGAACCCGCCCCATCGGAAGAGGACCATGGGGTCGTCGGGACTCGCCCGAAGAGCGCGATGAAAGAGATCTTCGGCTGATGCCCAATCCGCCCTGGTTTCTTTCGCGACCGCGAGGGCGGACAACGCGAGGCCGTTTTGCGGATCGGCGTTGACCGATGCTTCGAGGTAGGCGGTGCGTTCAGGTCGCTCAACATCCTGATTGGCCAGAAGTTCGGCGAGTCGATAGAGAACCTCGGAGTACGACATGGTCCCTATCGTGAAGGCGGATTCAACCTCGATCTCGGTGGTTGCCTGAGCGAAAAGGAAGCGCGGCCCCCTGAGGTGTCCGCGAACCTCTCGCGCGAGGGTCTCGGGGTCGGTCCCGAAGGCGGTCGTGAATGCCGCATCTTCAGGGGTTCCGTCATGGATCAGGTCGAGGAAACGCGAGAGCTGTTGCCGACGTTCCTGGTTGCCGAGAATGAGGTAATGGACCAAAGCCCACGACTCGGCATAGAACTCTCCCTTGCGGTCCTTCTCGTTGTATAGGGGAGAGTCGGGATCGACAGCGAGCAACTGATCCAACGGTATCGGTGTCGAACCCCTCAACGTCGCGAGGTGATGCGTGATGGGCAGACCGATGTAAACCGTGTCGTCGATCACCTCGAAGTTCGAGTAGAACTCGGCGAGACCCTCGGAAAACCAGGTCGGGAGGTTGCCGAGGTTGTTGGCGGAAACATAGTGGACGTACTCGTGGAAAACGATTTCCGAGGCATCCCTGGAGTCGGCCGCGATCGCGATGTAGTTGGCGTTCTCGCGGGCCATGAAGTAGCCGCTGATAGCCGCGGGCTTCCCATGGTAGAGGAACTTATACGGGTCGAACGATCTGTCATTCTTGAACACGTAAATCAGGGTGGGGATCGGTGACTGCAGCTCGTAGTCGGTCAGCTCGCCCAGCACTGCGCGCAGCTCTTCGAGATCGACCGCGATCCGCCGGGTCGCAGATTTGCCGGCGTTCGAAAAAAAGCGAAAATGGCCGGTGCGGACCTCGATCCACTTCTGCCCCGGCTTCGGGAGGACCACGTCCTCGGCGAGGGCAGGGGAGGTGAACGCCGCAATGGCGAACGCGAATGCCACGAGCGCGAGCCTTTTGGAGTTCATCGAAGAACTCGTATCCGCGATCGGGAGTCGTGCCTCATGCCATGACGATACGTGAACCGGCGTGTGGGAGTTCCGACAGACTCGTGAAGTCTCCTGTTACCCTGTCCCAAACAGCCGGCATTCTCCAGCGGGTCGCCCGATGGAAAATGGCGGCTTGCACAAACTCGTCGAGAGCCCGTGTGCAAGGTGGGTTGGTTGGTGGGTTGTATTGGTGGGTGGATTTTGGTGGGATGTTTGTGGTGGGATCAAAAGACCACAGGCCCATTTCGAACGAGTTTGACGATGGCAATATAAATCTTCGTCATCGACAATATGAAGATATAGGCATTAGATTAAATTGTCAAGTCTCTGATCTGAATTCCTCACCGTGTCCTTTCGGGGGAACGGTGAGATATGCGGTTGAGGATGTTTCTGGACCGCGTGACCACTGTTCAGCAGACCTTGGCCTCGCGTTCGTCCTGGTCGCCGATCCGCAGCCGGAGGAGAAGGAGCAGGTCGTGGGCTGAAACCGGTTTCTGGAGGAAGGTCAGGCGCGCCTTTCCAAAACGTGCGCCGATCTCGAATACCGGATGGTCGGTGAGCGCGACGATGTGGGTTTGGCATTTGCTGAGGTTGGCGAGGGTGATGAGATCCATCGATTCGTGGTTGAGCAGGGTCATGTCGATGATCAGATACGCTGGGGCATCGGCTGCGCAGATCTGCCGGGTCTGGGGGAGGGTGGAGCAGCCGGTCACGCGAACGGTGGGGAGTTCCGAAAAACCATCGAAAACCGCCCACAGCAACTCTTCCTCGCGGGACGCGACAACAACGTGGACCATGTCCGGAATCGCCGTGGGATCGCGCAGTTCCTCGAGATCGATTTCGCGGCTGGCGGCGCCGGGTGTGCGTTGGCTCATGATGACTCCCTGACCGTTGTCGCCCTCATGTCGATCGGTCGCCCACCTAATGAGCAAGCTCCGTGCCAGTTTTGTGCATGAACACAGGAGGCGGGATTGTCCCAAGATGAAACGCCTGTCGCGTTTCAAGCTGTTAGCTATTAGCAATTAGCTGTTAGCTCGGACCATCGCAACGACTCCACATAAGTCCAAATGTGGAGCAAGCAGGACGGATCGGGCATCAATACCGGTCCCTTGTAGAGGGTCGGCAGAAAGCTGCGATGAGCTAATACTTCTACGGACGTATTCTTCGGCTCGGTCGCAGCACCGGATCGTACTTCAGCACGTTGAAGTCGGCGATGTACCAGCCCTGGACGCCCGTGCAACCGTCGTTTCCGAAGTTGAACCGGATTTGGAGACTGTCACCGCCGCTGGCGAAGACACCGAGATCGATCAGTGACTGTCCCCAGGTGCTGGAGAGCTCACCCTGATCGACGCCGGTGAAGGCGGGTTCGCCGGCCAGCGGGTTGGTATTTTGCTTTTCTTCGCCTTCGACGACAACGGTGTCAATCACAGCACCGTTGTAGGGGTTGAACATGAATGCCGAGCCCGGAACCGGGTCCCACGCGCCGCCGTTGACGCTGATCTTGAGGTTGCCGCCGTCCCAGCCGTCCTCAGTCCCGACGTAGTGGTCGAAGACCAAGATCGCATCCGATACATCCGATGGAAGGGTGATGACCGGGCTCTCCAGATGTAGCACTCCGGACTGATCATCGTTCGAGGAACCACCCTCTTCATGTTGGCAGTTGCCGATGAAGGAGCTGTTGATGGCCCACATTGCCCCGCCTTCGCGGCCGGTCGGAAGCGAGTCGGTCCACTTCCAGTTGCGGTTGGTGTTGTACTCCTCGAAGACCCCTTCGTTGCTCACAGTCCACGAGGGGTCCGGGCCGGAGTCGAAGGTGGCGGAATAGAGAGTATGGGTGGCCCGAAGAGCCGGCGGGTTGGGACCGAGCACCGGTTCGAAGGCGCACTGGACGGGATCGTCTCGCATCTCGGTCGCGAGCATGGCTTCCACCACCTGCGCACAGTGACCGGCGTTGATGACCTGGGGAAATGCCTCTCCGGTCTCGAGATCTGTGATCGTCTGCCCGACGAGGTCCGCGCAGCTGAGCTCGAGAGCCTCCGCGTGGCCGGCAAACTTGGTGGTCGGCGTCTGGTAGACCGACATCGCGCGCCAGTAGATGTGGGCGGCCCTGGTCATGCCGATGGCGCCGACGGTGTGCCCACGGTAGGCGCCGCCATCGACCAAAAGCGCGAAGGCGTGGTTGGGGATGCCGTTGTTAAGGTGAACCCCACCGTAGTCGTTGTTGCTGCTCGAATCAGGGGCACAGAAGTAGCTGGGATCGGAAACCCGCCCGGGATGGGCAAAGCAGTTGGGGTTCCACATGTCGCGGAAGGCGCCGCCGCTGCCGTCTTCGGATATCAGCCAGCGAACCGACGGATCGCTCGGGAGGTTTTCGGATATCGTCGCCTCGACGCCTTCGGCGAGCGCCGCCTTGATCGTGTCACCATCAGATTGGCCGATGAAGACCGAGGCGATGTCGAACCCCGGCGGCGGCGCGCCACCCATGGTCACCAGGCCGTCGCCCTGGTTGTTGACCATGATCACGCCTGTGGCGCCGGCGTCGGCGGCGCGCGCCGCCTTGTCGATAAAGTTGCAGTCGCCGCGATCGATGAGGGCGATGCGCCCCGAGCTAAAGCCCTGGAGCGGCTCGCAGGCGTCGCTGGTCGTGTCGGTCCCGTCATCCACCAGCTCGACGAGGCCGTTCGCCGTCCATGGCGTCGCCGGGTTGAAGGTGGCGCCGCGGGCGTCGTACAAACCCGCCACCGACGTGGGCGACGACACGTTCAGGCTCGGAGAGAGCCGGCCGAACACCGATGAGCAGTTGTTGGCGAGGCGCACGGTGTCGGGTGTGTCGAGCCCGGTCCCGTTCAGGAGATCGACGGTCTCGCCGAAGATGTCCGAGTAGGCCTCGTTGAGCGCTCCGGGTTGCCACTGGTAGATCAACCGATGGGTGAACTGGGTGTAGGCATGGGTCCACTCGTGGGCGATCACGTCGTCGACTGCGAGGCCGTTGCAGAAATTGGTGGTGCGCCCATCCCAGAAAGCGTTCGGGCATTCGTCGATGGCGTCGGATTCATAAATTGATTTCATGACCGAGTCGACCCCGTTATACGAAAGATAGGCACCGCCGGTGATGTTCGAAAAGAGATCGTAAATTTCGCCGGTAGCTGCGATAAGCTCGTTGACCTCGGCGTCTCTTGCCGGGCTCAGACCGGAGTAGGGGAGGGTGTCTCCCTCGCTCCAGATCTTGGTTGCCAGCTTCTCGTGGTAGATGTTCCTCGTGATCTCGTGAATGCCCGAGATGCTATCCAGGATCTGCCCGTCGTGGGCATCGACGTACACGAAGTCGCGCACCGACGAGAGATTGCTGACCTCGATTTCCCACGCGAGATGATTGGCGCCTGGAACGCCGCGGGCGAGGCCCGAACGGTACACATACAGCACAGGTGTCGAGGTCTCGAGCTCGTCCACCCGCCGTCCTCGATTTTTGGCGACGACCGACCGTGCGATGGCGGCGGCATCGGTCGGGTCGAGGGTGGGGGAGGGATCGAGCGCGATCTCTGGTACGACCGCGCCGTTGACCGTCGCCAGCTCGCCGCCGCGGTCAAAGTGCGCCTTGAGCTCGGCGCCGAAAACCGGGACTCCCTCGTAGACCTGGGTAAAGCTGAGGTGGGTCATGCCGAGCGCATCTTTGGTGTTCCTCATGAGCTGGAGGTCCCGCGCCGGATCCTCGAGACCGAAGGCGTCACGAAAGCGCTCGAAGAAGCTCATCGCCCGGGTCTTCGAGTCGACGCCCTCGAGCTCCAGCGAACCCGGGGAAATCCTCACAAGGCGCGGGGAGCTGGTCGCCGGATCCAATGTGACCTCGGCGGCCTGAGCCGTGAGCTCGTCGAGAGCCTCCCGTGCCGCTGGAACCCGGCGATCGATGGCCACGGCGGGGACGGCGAAGGTCGCCACCAGTGTGGCAAGGGTCATCAATCGTACACCGTGACGCATTCAGGAACCTCCGTGCAGGCCTCGAAAACTGTCGGTCGCATTCGATCTATGTCGCCCGATGGAGTGGCGTTACCTGAGAATCCCCTTGACCACGGGCGAATCAGTGGGTAGGGTAGCGATCCGTGAAGAGTAAACCCTCCTCCGTCGCCCTGCCGGGTCCGATGATACCAGAAGTTGAGGAGGGGGAGCGCGGACGGATAATTGGATTGATATCCGATATCTCGTACAAAAAGAGTTGATACCAGACCTCGCGTCACGCGAGATGTGGGCACGGGACTTGCATATCTAAAAATTCCAGTTTTTTTTGGGATTTGATAGAGGAAACAACCGAACCAAGGAGGTCAGGAGATGAATCGATTTATCAACGTTCGAACGGTGCTGGCGGTACTGGCGGTGCTGCTGGCCGTGACCGGTCTGCAGGCGCAGACCACAACCGGGCGATTGGTCGGAAACGTCATCGATGACTCGGGAGTGGCGCTGCCCGGCGTCACGGTGACAATCTCGTCGCCGGCCCTGATCGGCGGCGCCCAGACCAAGATCACCGACGGCGCCGGCGAGTTCGCCTTTATCGGCCTCGCTCCCGGCGAGTACGCCGTCAAGGCTGATCTCTCAGGCTTTATCAGCCAGGAGCGCAACGAGATCCTGGTCGCTCTCGGCGGATCGCGTACCATCACCATCGAGATGCCGCAGGGCACCTTCGGCGGTGAGATCGAGGTCGTGGCCGAAACCCCGGTGATCGACCCGACTCAGGTCAACACCGAGACCACCTACACGGATACCTACATGCAGGGCGCCGCGATCGGCTCGGGCAACCGCAGCTACCAGTCGATGCTCGGCCAGACCGCAGGCGTCCAGCTCGCCGGCGGCAACCCCCGCGTCCTCGGCTCGACTCTGGGTGAGAACGCCTACTACGTCGACGGCGCCAACACCACCGATCCGGTGACCGCGACCTTCGGCACCAACTTCACCTTCGACTCGATCCAGGAGATCCAGTTCCAGACCTCGGGGTACGAGGCGGAGTACGGCAACGCCACCGGCGGCATCGTCAACCTGGTGACCAAGTCGGGCGGCAACCAGTTCTCGGGGACGGCGGATATCCGCTACCGCGACGACTCCTTCCAGGAGAGCGGCGACCACTTCGACGCCAGCACGCTCAACAGCCAGCGCAAGGAGGCCAATCTGACCCTCGGCGGTCCGATCATGCGTGACAAGCTGTGGTTCTTCGCCGCCTACCAGTACATTGACTCCGATTTCACACCCATCGGCTCGCCCACGACCCGGACCTTCACGGGCAACTACCCGTTGGCCAAGCTCACCTGGCAGGCCAACCCGAGCTGGCGGGTGACCGGCAAGTACACGGCCGACCCGGCGGACATCGACAACGCAAACGCCTCTGCATTTGTCGAGCCTGAAGCCGCTTCCTTTCAAACCCAGGGCGCCGACATCTACTCGGCCGAGGTCAACGGCGTGCTGTCGGATTCGCTGATGTGGAACACCGTCCTCAGCGCCTACCGCTCGACGCTCGATTCGTTTCCGCAAAGCGGCAACCTGGAAGCTATTGGCCACTTCAACGACGACACCGGTGTGAGCTCGGTGAACTATACCAACCAGCAGTACTCGAACCGCGACCGCGATGACATCACCTCGAACCTCACTTGGTTCGTGGACGATCTTGCCGGCTCGCACGAGTTCAAGGCCGGCATCGTTTATGCCGACCTGACGATTACGAGCGCCAACTGTGGTACCGGCACCGCCGGTGGCGTGCAGTGCGATCCGGATGTTCCGGGGAACGATTTCGAGGACGTGGAGTTCGACGGCAACTTCCCCTTCGTCTGGTGGGAGAACTTCAACACCGGCACCACGGAATCCAACGGCACGAACTCGACCCTCTTCGTACAGGATGCGTGGCGGGTGATGCCGAATCTCACCCTCAAGCTCGGCGTCCGCTACGATGTCGCCAAGTACGACACCACCGACGGCACCGAAATCGCCGACATGAGCAAGTGGCAGCCGCGGTTGGGCGCCGCCTGGGACATCACCGGCGACGCCAAGAACATCGTGCGCGCCAACTGGGGCCGGTTCATGTCCCCGAACGCCCTCACCCTGCCGAACTTCGCGCGCACCGGTACCGCGCCCACGAATGCGTGGTTGTCCTGTTCCTACTTCCTCGGCCTCCCCGCCGAGGAGTGCGAACAGTGGTCCACCGACCGTGGCTTCGACTGGAGCATGGACCCCGATGGATGGGATCCGGGCGGCTGGATCCTCACCCCGGGGAACGTTTTCGGGAGCGAACCAAACCAGATCGATCCCGGTCTGAAGGCGATGTACACCGAGACCTTGAGTCTGGCCTACGAGCGTGAGGTCGGCCGCCGTGCATCGGTGACCATCAGCTATGTCGACAAGACGACCAACGACATCTTCGAGGACACCTGCGACGGCAACTTCTTCGATGGTCCGTCGGCGGATGCGAGCTGCGACTTCTATATCATGGCGAACCTGGCACCCCTGAAACGAGACTACCAGGGGCTCATCCTCGAGTACCACACCCGCACCTTCGACTGGCTGACACTCAACGCCTCCTATACCTACTCCAAGTCCGAGGGCAGCCAGGAGTACAACCAAAATGCTGGCGCGGACTTCGACGTCTACCCTGCGCACTGGGAGAATCGCTACGGCTATCTCAACGATGACCGCCGTAGCCGCGTCAAGCTCAACGGCTTCTTCACGGTCAAGGGCGATTGGACGATCGGCTTCGACGCCTTCTACTCATCGGCCTTTGCCTGGGAGCCGCAGGCCAATGGCAGCAACAGCGGTGAGGAGTACAACGGCGAGGTTATTCCCGACATCCCGTACAGCGTCTGGTACGCCGCGCCCCGCGGCAGCGAAAGGGCCGACGCCAACTACCAGCTCGATCTCCAGCTCTCCAAGGGCTTCACGGTCGGTGGGAGTGTCCGCCTTGTCTTGATCGGTTCGGTCTTCAACGCCTTCAGTTCTGAACAGGTGACACGCGTTTGCGAGTCGATCAACGGTTGCACCGATGCCGATAATAACCACGCCGACACCGGTGGCGCCACCAACTGGCAGACCCCGCGCCGCTACGAGCTCGGCTTCCGAGTCGAGTTCTGATCTCCCAACACGAGAATTTCAAGCCCGCCCTTCGGGGCGGGCTTTTTTTCGTTAGACGTTAGAACGTTCAACGTTGGAACGTTGCTCACCCATCCTCCCTCGTCGTGTGGCGCCTGGGAGGCGTACGAAACGTCTAACGTTCCAACGTGCAACGTTCTAACGTCGGTTTATAATGGCTCCGGTGATCAAAAAGCCTATGCCCGAAATGGGTCCCTCGGTGCCGCGGAGGGGTTGGTGGTTGGGCCGCGCTCTAGGCCGCGCGGTGATGTGGGTCGCGGGGTGGTCTTTCGCAGGCTCGATTTCAGATCTCTCCAAGGCGGTGATCATCGTCGCCCCCCACACCTCGAACTGGGACTTCGTGATCGGCGCCGCGGCCATGCTCGCCCTCGACCTCGATCTATGCTTTCTCGGCAAGCACACGCTCTTCCGCGGACCCCTCGGCATGCTGATGCGCATTCTCGGCGGCATTCCGTTGGACCGCGCGCATTCCAGCGGGGTGGTGGACGAGATGGCGGAACGGATCAAGAGCTCCGACCACCTCCTTCTCGCCCTCGCCCCCGAGGGCACGCGCGGGAAGGTCACGCGCTGGAAGACCGGTTTCCACGCGATCGCCCGCGGCGCCGGGGTACCGATCCTCGCCGTGACCCTGGACTATGGACGCCGGCAGATCTGCTTCCGAAAGCCCTTTACGCCGACACCGGAGATGGAGACGGATATCGAGGAGCTGCAGGCGTTCTTCGCAGATTCCCACGGACGGCGATAGGTCTATACTCTGCCCGGGAGGCCCCATGCGTATCGCCCTCGTCCAACAGCACGCCACTCTCGACCGGCAGGATAACGTCCGTCGCGGGCTCGCGGCGCTCGAGCAGGCCGCCGCGGGCGGCGCCGAGCTCGTCTGCTACGCCGAGCTCGCCTTCGAACCCTTCTACCCGCAACAACCGGCCGGCGAGGATCCGATGAGCCTGGCCGAGGAGGTTCCGGGACCGGTGACCGACGCCTTTGCCGCGGGCGCCGCCGAGCTCGGCGTGGCGGTCGTGCTCAACCTCTTCGAGCGGGCGGGTGAAGCCTGCTATGACTGCTCGCCCGTTATCGACAGCGACGGCAGTCTCCGCGGACGTGCGCGGATGGTCCACATCACCGATTACCCGTGCTTCCACGAGCAGGGCTACTACGCTCCTGGCGACACCGGCGCGCCGGTCTTCGACACGGCTATCGGTAGGATCGGCGTCGCCATCTGCTACGACCGCCACTACCCGGAGTACATGCGCGCCCTCGCGCTTGCCGGCGCCGAGATTGTCGTCGTGCCGCAGGCCGGGGCGGTCGGCGAGTGGCCGAACGGGCTGTACGAGGCGGAGCTGCGGGTGGCGGCCTTTCAGAACGGCTACTTCACCGCACTGTGCAACCGCGTCGGCGCCGAGGAGTGCCTCGACTTCGCCGGCGAGTCGTTTATATGCGCACCCGACGGACGGGTGGTGGCGCGGGCCCCGCAGGGTTCGGACCACATCCTCTACGCCGACATCGATCTCACCGAGGTCGCATCGAGCCACGCCCGGAAACTCTTTCTCCGCGATCGCCGTCCCGAGCTCTACGCCGCCTGGCTCGGCAAGCCATGAATTGCCGCATTTCGCTCGCCACGATCTGTCGCCGCTCCGCGGCTTTTCGGTTTTGAGGCCCATGATCCTGGGGCTCACGCCCCAGGCTACGCGTATGTCGCCGCTCCACGGCTCGGAAGCACCGGGGTTCAGTGCGCGGCCTCTCGGACCTGCGGGTGCAGTGCAAATATGGGGTGGGGAAGTAGAGCCCGCGAGCGCCGAAGGCGCGACAGATCCATAGCCTGGGGCGTTAGCCCGTACTTCTCACCGGGTTTCGTAGCGAGGGCGGCGAAGGGTAGTCAGATGTTGGGATTTTCGCGAATTGGGCGACGCAGGCGTAGTCGCACTACGTTGAGGA
>Ga0209013_10004412_pt1 | contig 12348 bp, 16 predicted proteins | sample Cruoilmetagenom2_FD_187291 | JGI IMG/M metagenome (GOLD analysis project Ga0209013, IMG submission 187291) | Oil polluted marine microbial communities from Coal Oil Point, Santa Barbara, California, USA - Sample 2 (SPAdes) (version 2) | ecosystem: Environmental > Aquatic > Marine > Oil seeps ...
GCAAGCGAGGGACTGTTTCTTTGCCGTTTCGTAAACATCTACATCATCTCTTCACAATACAAATCAGCCACGAGCGATGGTATAATCTCAAACAGTTGGAATGATGTGACTATAAGATGGCATGAATTGCTTGGGTATTTTGATGTTTTTTGACCGAGGGTCTTTTATTCTCTCAAAACCTGTGTGAAAGAGACTGAATAGCGCGTCGGCGTTCAGATGCTTCCGAAGTTTTGTTTCTGTTTTACTCATGCGAACTACCCTCCTTTGAGTTCCAAATTTACTAAACATTATTTGGAATTATCCTTTTTGCGCATCAACATTGTACGTAAATGTTTACGAAAGCATAAAGAATCGACCCTTTGACTGCATGCGTTTATATGTACAACGGGAATTGCTGACCGCGAAGGGCTGCTGTGGAATGCAAGAGTTTTGAGACCGTTTTCAACCATCTGTGCTCACCGAACAACAAGGTGGCAAAAGTACATGCTGAACAACTCGTGGTGGGAACCACAAGATTGCACAGTCGGCGAAGCCATCTTCACAAGATTTCTGTGTTAATCTTGTGCAATCTCGTGGTTTTATATGCGGATATCCACGCAATATTGAGTAAGTACTATCAAAGTTATCTGATGGCACCTCACATCTATGACCTTCGTGTGATTCACCTTCGTGTGATTCGTTCAAACGTGTCATTAATGATCCCTTCTGTCAGTTTTATCACGAAATCCATGAATGGGTGCTGACTATGTATGAAAATGTGCCACCTACTTTCAGAGCAAAAAATCGACAGTCCCTTTTTCTGGTACAATGCCCGCGTAAGGGCACACCGTTCGCAACCGATAACCTTATTGTATATAAACCCAAGCGCCTATTATGATCGATTCAAGTATCAAGATCGAGAACATCGTTGCATCAATGGAACTCTCTGACAGCTTCGACCTCAAACACATATCGTCCGCCCTTGAAAATGCCGATTATGATAAGGATAAGTTCCCGGGACTCGTATATCGAATAAAGAATCCAAAGACCGCATTTCTGGTATTTGGTTCCGGAAAGGCAAATTGTACCGGTGCAAAAAGCATAAAAGATGTGGATACTGCCATAGACATTCTTTCAGATGATCTGGAGGGGCTTGGATACACAATCAAGAACAAAACGTACATCGTCCAGAACATCGTGGCTGGCGCATCACTCGGCACAGAACTCGATTTAGACGCCATAGCAATCGGTCTGGGATTCGAGAATATTGAATACGAGCCAGAGGTCTTTCCCGGGCTTGTGTACCGGATCACTGAACCCAAAGTCGTTGTTCTGATATTTCGTTCTGGAAAACTGGTTATCACCGGCGCAAAGACCCAGGAAGAGTGTGAATTTGCCAAGCTGGACGTCTGGAAGCAGCTGGATAATCTAGGTCTGGTCTGATGAAAATCTCCGAAATTGAATCGTTTTTAGGGGAAGATGTCGGAGACTTCGACATTTTCCATGATCTGCTTCCGGATGAGTCAGTCAAAGCCGAAATCGTTCCGAAGCAGGACGGAGTGCTCGCGGGACTGGAGGAAGCGATACGGATCTTTGATTATTGTGGGATTTCGTACTCGTGCAGTCTCAAGGATGGCGATATGCTTGCAGGTGGCGAGACCACAATCCATCTCAAGGGAAGTTCTCGTGCAATCCTGCGGGCTGAGCGCGTCTCTCTGAACTTTCTTGGCAGAATGAGCGGGATTGCGACGATTGTCCGTTTATGTGTGGAGGCTGTCGCGCAGACCGGTGTTACGATCGCATGCACCAGAAAAACGACGCCCGGGTTCCGAAAATTTGAAAAGAAGGCGGTTGCGATCGGTGGCGGCGATCCGCACAGGTTCAACCTGACTGACGCAGTCATGGTCAAGGACAATCACATCCGGATATATGGCATGGATGCGGCATACGGATGCGCAAGAGATGCCGGTTTCATGAAAAAAGTTGAAATTGAGGTGGAAAACGCTGAAGATGCGATGCATGCCGCAGAACTTGGAGCTGATGTGATTATGTTTGATAATATGAACGCTGATTCGATTGTGGGATGCATAGTGGGTCTGAAGGAGAATGGATTACGTGATTCTGTGGTGCTGGAGGCATCCGGTGGCATAACGACGGACAACCTCGTTTTATATGCAAAAACAGGTGTTGATGTGATATCGATGGGTGCGCTCACGCATCCCTCGCTCTGGCTGGACTTTGGTCTCGACGTTGAGTGGCACTGACGTAGCCAGGAGTTATTGAAGGAGGCGGATGTTGATGAAACCGGGAATGACAAGTATCGATGTTGCAGCAGCGATCTCTGAACTGCAGTATCTGGTAGGCGCGCGCATCGAGAAGATATACAAGACTGACGAGGGGACCGAGCAGGTTCGGTTGAACCTGTATCTCTTCGGAGAGGGCAGGTGCGACCTCGTGATCGTTCCGGGGGTCTGCATGCACCTGACCACGCACCCGTTTGCCAGCCCACAACTCCCGCCGACGTTTGCGATGACGCTGCGAAAGTATCTCTCCCACGCCAGGATCGTCGCAATTGAGCAGTACGACTTCGATCGGATAATCGAGATTAAGACAGTCCGTGGCGAGGATGCGAACGGGCTCATAATCGAGTTATTTCCTCCGGGAAACGTGATACTGGTCAACCACGAGCAGAAAATCATCCTTCCACTGCACCCGGTGACCTTTCGTGGACGAAGAATCAGAAGTGGAGAGATCTACAAACTTCCTGAGATGCACTTAAATCCGGTTGAAATAACAATTGATGGCTTACATTCCGTATTATCCGAGTCAGACACGAACCTTGTTAAGACGCTTGCAACGAGGTTGAATATGGGCGGAGTCGTTGCCGAGGCGGTATGTGCATCTGCCGGAGTCGATAAGAGTATCGAATCTTCGGATTTGACAGACGATTTGATACGCGTAGTGCATGAAGGAATCCAGGAGGTCTTCGGGCGGATGGCTCAGCCGAGACCGCATATCGTGCACAGGGGCGATGACCTGCTTGATGTCATCCCGTTTGAAATTTCCAGGTACGCTGATTGGGACAAACGATATTTCAAAACGTTCAACGAAGCGCTCGACGAATTCTTCGGCGCAGGCAGAGAAGATGAGGCACTCGAAGAGAAGGCGCAGAAAGTTGTGAAGAACCCACTTGAGCGCAGGCGGACCCAGCAGGAGAGGGCGATTAACAAATTCGAGAAGGAAAAATCAAAGCTGAGCACAAAGGCTGAGACGATCTATGTGAATTACCGGCCAATCGATGAGATGCTCAATCTGGTCCGATCCGAGTTCGAGAATGGGCGCACGTGGGCTGAAATCCGCGCAGACCATCCCGAAATAAAACGAACCGACCCGCGCGAGAGAACGATTGTACTGGAGCTGGGCGGGCTTGATATCGCGCTCGAAACTGCGAAGAACGTCCCGCAGAATGCGCAGGTCTACTATGATCGGTCAAAGAAGATCGGATCCAAACTCAACGGCGCGCGGCGTGCGCTCGACCACACCCGCGAATTGATGGAAAAGAAGACAAAGAAGCCGAAAAAAAAGATCGTGGCTCACAGACGTCCAAAACCACGCTGGTACGACCGATTCAGATGGTTCATGTCTTCAGACGGTCTGCTCGTGGTCGGCGGGCGCGATGCATCCGGAAACGAGGAAGTTGTCAAGAAGTACCTTGAGAAGAGGGACCTCTTCATGCACACCCAAGCGCCAGGCGCACCTGCAACGATCATCAAAGCCGAAAAAGGCGTACCCGTCCCAAAACAAACGATCGCAGAGGCGGCGCAGTTTGCAATCTCGTACTCGAGCATCTGGAAGGCTGGGCAGTACACCGGTGATTGCTACTGGGTGAATCCGGATCAGGTCTCAAAAACACCGGAGCACGGCGAATTCGTTGCAAAAGGCGCTTTCATCATCCGCGGCAAGCGAAATTACCAAAAAGACGTCCGGATCGGAATCGCAATCGGGATAACAGAGGATATGCGCCTGATCGGAGGTCCACTCTCAGCAGTCAGAAAGCACGCAGCGCACGTAATCGAGATTGTGCCAGGACGGTTCAACAGGGACGACATCGCAAAGAAGATCTACCGGACGTTCGCAGAATCTCTCGGAAAATCCATCAAGATATTTGCATCACCCGATCAGATCGTCAAGTTTCTGCCCCCCGGCGAATCCGGGATCAAAACGTGAGAATTTTTATTATTTTTGGTGGGGCGGTTTTCGTGGTTTTGTTGGTGGATTGTTGGGAAAATGTGGTACATCTGGTGGGATTCTCTGGTCATGGACATATTACATGAGAGACGTGGAGAGTTGGGCGGGCGTGGTGGGCGGAAAGTTTGGATATCACTGGATTTTTAGACAGTACCGTTCGACACGAAGAAAGAAACACCAATGCAGTGCTCAAAATCGTTTTGAACGCCTTAATAAATAGATAACGACATATATCAAGGCAGCCACCAACATTATTGCTGCCAACACCAGAACCATCTCACTTGTTCCGATTCTACCGACCATTTACCGCCTCCTTGAATCTCTTTATTGATACATAAATTATGGTCACCAGTCCAGCAGTCACCATCAAACCAGCAGAAAATCCTGAACCAGAGTCTTCTATACCAATACTTGTCCCGGTTAATACCGCGTATAAAATTAATGGTACAGCTACAATCATTGGCGTGAACATTAAAATTACGCCCATCGTTTCCAATGCGCGTAAATAATCATTGCATTCCTTCATTTTCATACCATTTCCAATCTTATTATCCAATATGGGCATTCAAAAAATAAAAAGGGAAGGGGTGGTCAAAAGTCGATTGTGACACTTGAGTACCACGCACCTTCTCCATCGTAGACTATATCCGGATCTTGCGGTCCAAAATCGGATCTCGCCTCTCCTACTCCATATACGGATGCACTTGTTTGCAATTCTAAATACACAACGTAGTCCTGTTCAGCTTGTAAATCGACAGTGATCCCGCTGTTGAAGTCTTCATCCACTTCAAACAAACCAACACCTCCGGCAGATTGGCTATACACGTTTGTAGTATACTCTGTTCCAGTGGTCATATCCTTCACCACCAGATCTACATTCGAATTACTTGAGCCACCAGCAACTGCGGTTGTCAACCCATACAAATGCCCAGGCATCACGACGTTTGCGGTTTGACTGCCAGATCCAGATATGTGGAAGGACTTTCCAACCCAGCACCAAGCACCAGCTCCTCCATAGCCCCCCGGACCGACTGCAGATGCAGCAGTGTCTTTGTTAGCACTGAGGTTGTATTCTGATCCATAGAACGCGGGGCTAAACCCCACTTTGATGTTCCTGTATCACCTGTATCTGCATCGTAGAACGTCCTGTCGTTACCGTAGAACGTCTTGTCGGTACCCAAGTAAACAGACTCTCTTGTTAATTGGACTGTCCCTCCTTGGAATGAACTCTCTACAGAAGCCTTTATTTCTTTTTCCATCTCTTGTTCTATCTCCTTTCTGATCTTTTCTGCAGCTTCAGCATTCTTACTGAAATCATTAGTTTCAGAAAGTTGAGATATCACTTCTTTCTCGCTTGTCCCAATATCTGTGGCATCTTGCACGGTTGTTTGTGCGCCCACAGATGGCACAATTACCGCCGCTATGAGCAGCGTAGCAAGCAGCATTGTTGCTGCTATTCCGAATCCTTTCGGTTTCGTTGTTCCTGTGTTCATGTCGTTTTCCTCCATATTGGTTGTGTTCTATCTCCCCCGGAGGCACGACCAAAACCTTAAGTAAACATAAAGCGCAATTTGATCATGCCTTCGGGCAGTCTATTGGGGTTTGGTTTGCCCTTGCGGAACATCCGAACCACGCGTTTCTCTGACACGTTCTGTGTCATGGCGTAATATGTTTGAAACGTGGTTTATGCATTATCTATCAGGCATCCTGTCTTTAAGCGATCTCTCCACAACAACGACATCCTCTGAGACTTCGAATATGAACTCACGGTCCGGAATGCCTGTGTTAAACGTAATATCCCTGTATTCTGACTTCACCGCGAGATTTCCGTCCGGATCATACATCTCCATCCCGAGAAGCATCCAGTTTTCGCAATCGACCCACACACGAGTATTGGTGATATCCTGTACAAGCTCGGTCTCATCTCTGGGAGTTATATTGAGCACATAAACACTCCGCCCATCAACACTCTCTGTGCCCTCGTAGGATAGGTCAGTCTCATTCAGGAGATTCCTGATGATCTCGGTGTAGTCCATATCAAAGGGACCGCATTCCGTCTCCCGAAGTTCCATCTTTGTTACCTGATTCCTTGCAGGGTCATACCTCCACATCGTGCTGCCGTTTGTGACCATTACCATGCCTGCAAGTTCGGCTGGCTCGATGTACTCGAAACGGCTTTTATCAGGCTGTTTGGTCATGATCTTCACCTGCGTGTTTTCCGTTTTCCCGGCAAATGAGGAGGTCATGACAATTGTTGCTGAGAAGTCTTCTATGCTCTCCTGCTTTGCTTTCATCCTATCAGCGATCTCGTCTGCGGTCATCTCAGACACCTGATCGACGCATCCTGTGTTCAGGACAGCTGCAAGAACCATCAGGACTGCTGCTATCTGTTTCTTCATTTGTTTTTATCCTCCTGTGTTGTTTTAGTGTACGCGGCTATAAGCTGTGGTTGCTTTTTGTGCAACCATCGACTCTGCTACTTTTATGAGTTCTTCTTTGCTTATTGTGCCCGTAATCATGACGTCTGATCGAATATAAGCAAATACTCGATCATTACTGTGCTTTATGGCGGTGCTCGGGGTTTGGCTTGCTCTCGCGGAACATCCGGAACCTCCACGTGACATCATTTCAATGCCACGCATCTTACCGTGAAACTCATTCTTTAAATTATTTTTGTCACGATCGTTTATACCTATAACACGCAGACAATTGCATGCCCATGTCTTCGTAGAGCCAAGCAGATGTGTCATGGGCAAATTACCGATGTCTTGACACGAGGAAAGAGATACCAACGGGTTGCTTAAACTCATTTTACTATGCGCCTGACAATTGAAATTATCAGAGCGACTGCAACAATTGTAAATAAAATAAGAAAAATGCTACCAACAAATTGACCAAAACTCATAAAAAAGATATCATATTCTGGATACAAATCTGGATATAAATATACTATTAAATAATACAAAATAGAAACGAGTAGCAATGCCACTAAAAGTATCGTTGCAATAGAACTTATAGATATCTTTCGCAACATTGCTACTTTCCTCATCTCGTAGTGGTTATGACACAGTTACCTCGAAACTGTCATCGTCCCATGCCGGAATTCCGAATATTACCTCTTGCTCGTGGTCATAAGCATAGTGGGTGAAACTGCCCGTGCTATCGTACTTGACCTTCACCTTTATGTATTCCTCATATCCAAACAGGTGACAGGCTTGCCAGTATAGAACCGTGGCAGGTCCACAAACCTTTCCAATTTCTGGCAACCACACACAATCATTACTCGTTGAAAGCTGATGCACGGAAAATGGTTGCTGACCATCGTATACCTCTACATACTTGACATTATTCGGTATCTTCAAGTAGTAGCTGGCAAATCCATCAGGAGCCCAGTTATCCACATGGATGTTCACACTTCCATTCTCAGATTGGCTGTATGCATATTTGTCTGGCCAGATATCAATGTGGGCATCCACGAGGATGCCGAGTATCAGTGGCTGACCTCCGTCTGGAGCGATCAACGGGTTCGACGAGTAGTGTCTGTCCTTACAAGCTTTCCGTCAGCATCGTATATTTTTGCTATATACATGTTGTCTGACGTTTCCACTTTCACCGTGTATCTATCTGTAGTGTCACCACATTTCAATATCACAGTGGTACCAGTGAGATCTAAGTAATTGTCCACTGTTAGTTCTCCGCTGCCAACACTGAATGTGGTTTTTGTTCCAGACATTTCGATAACTTTGGCGCTCATGTCCGATTCGGCACTCACCATCGGCACTAACGCAAACGCCGCTATTAAAAGCACGGCAAATACCGCGCCTATTTCAATTCCTTTGCTGTGTCTCATGTCGTTTTCCTCCATATTGGTTGTGTTCTATCTCTCCCGGAGGCACGACCAAAACCTTAAGTAAACATAAGGCGCAATTTGATCATGCCTTCGGGCAGTCATTGGGGTTCGGTTTGCCCTTGCGGAACATCCAAACCCCGCGTGACATACATATAATGCCACGCGTAACACTGTAAACTCCTATTATAAATACTTTACGTCAGGTCAGTCTACTATGTGCTAGGTACTTGTTTGTATACCTAGATATTCATAAAATAAAACCTACATGCCATAAATAGAAAACACCTATCGACATTTCTACAGATAAGAGCAACGTAGGTGAAGTGATCGAAATCGTTTTTCAGGTATAGTACATATATCGCAACGCCTGCCAAGATACTCAGTAACATCGTTATTGCCGACATCAGAGCCATCTCAATTCCCCTGATCTGGTGATGTATGTGCCGGGGCAGCAAACCACGCGCCGGTCAGACAGAACACCAACATGTTCACTCCCCGCGATATGTTATTATGCTGCTTCGGAGATCACAACCGCAATCGCACTCCGGAATGCGCCGGCACCACCAGCACTGGGTTGTGACCTGCTTGCAACAAATGGCGCAATAGCCATGGTCCCCACGTGGTCTGACCATCCAGAGTAACAACAATCGGTCTCGCTCGATTAAATCCTCCACGTGAAGTCTCAAGAGTTCACAATCCACTCAGCAGACTGAGCGACCGCATCCACTCGTCGACCGGCTCACGCGAGGTCCCGACGACGAGGCGTCTCCGGTGATCGCTGAGTTCCTCCATCATGCCCCGCGCCTCGACCGTCTCGCCAGCAAGCGCCTGCCCCGCATAAGTGTGTGTGTAACAGAGAATCTCTGATATGACCGGGTGGTCGATCTCGTATACCGCGGGATTGTCAAAAGCGAGATCGGCGTTCACGACTGGCGCGGTGATGGTACACCGGTTCCGGTCTGCGCCACGTTCCTGTTGTACAGGAAGCTGGTCATGATCGCGAACAAAGAGCAGGTCAAAATACGTGCCCCCGATCATGCCGCGATTTCCTTTCCGCAGTTCGTGAACCAGGAACTCTTCAAACGAGATTTCCGGAACCCTCTTCGCATATATCCGGTGCCACATCTCCTCGCTGATCTCTGTTACGCATAACGGGTCAGAGCCTTCCGAGTCGCCAGAGTCCTTATTCTTCGCAATCTCCTGTATGATCGCATCTCTTGCAAGGAACCAGTATTTCCCATACACCACAAAATCGATATCCGAACCTGCAATCTGCAACCCGGGCAGCATCGATCCCGTAACACCCATCTTGTCCAGCGGGATGCCTGCTTTCTCCAACAGATCAACGATCACTGCGACCCGCAGGTCCTCCTTTACAAGGGATGGCACGCGCTCCTCTGTTCGAAAAATCCTTGAGATGGCATCTTCGGGAACCCGGAACTTCCATGAAGGGCGATTCTCCTCCAGAAATCCACTTGAATCATCAAAATCGATTTTGCGATACCTGACCCCGTCCAACTCGCGGTCACCGTCTCGATCGGGTAGGTATCTAAGGACTGCCGGAACCCCGCCAGTCTGATCATAACCGGATACCGCAAAGATCCAGTCATTGTCCATGATTACAAAATCACGCAGTCTGATATTAGTGGCACACATTGATAGCGGGGGATGGATTTGAACCATCGATCTACGGGTTATGAGCCCGTCGGGATGTCCTGGCTACCCTACCCCGCTACTGGGTATTGATGTGCATCAAAGAACGTTCCAGCTATACATAAATGCTTTGCCCCGAAGTGCGAGGATTAACTATATGACTGGTGTCCCTGTTAATTACACAGGTGCAGGCGACAATTGAGGAGATGCCCTCCAACGACAACTACAGCGGCTATAGGGACTACAGAGACTGGTTCCCGTACAAATCATTCCGCCCGCATCAGGAGGAGATGCTTGATCGGGTGCAGGAGGTCGCGTGCGCCGGCGAACACCGCGTCCTTGCGATCGACGCGCCAACCGGGAGCGGGAAGACGAGTGTCATCGCATCGCTGCTTGCAAACCGCTGCAACAACAAGATCGTTGTCGCACTCAGGACCGTGAGCCAGATCGGCGTCTATCTCGACGAGATCAAGAAGATCAGAAAAGAGACCGGGCATTCGCCAAGTGTCGCATACCTCGTCGGGAAGCACAAGATGTGCAAGCTATCCCGCGAATTCGATAACGTTTACGCGGGGTGTGATCTCATGAAGGTCTTTACGATGGACGTTCTCGAGGCGAAGCTGAACGAGACTATGAGGCGGAACAATCGGAGCGCGCAGGAGTACAATGTCTATGATCCGGAGACTGATCAGGAGATCACAACAGAGATCAGGGACGAAAGTCCTGGATATCGCACATTCTGCCCGTATTATCTCTTTTCAAAGGAAGCGTACACAAACGAGGGGTCAAAGAATTTCAGACCCTCGAAACAGGCGATAAAGGACAGCAAAGCCATCCTGCAGGAGATTCTGTACCCGGAAGAACTGCGGAAGCGTTGCACACGCACATGCCCCTACGAAGTGATGGCGATCAGCGCAAAGAAGGCAGACGTCATCATCCTGAACTACAATCACGTCTTCGATGACGCGATGCGAGACACCATCTTTGACTGGCTCGAAATCAATCCGGAGAACACAATTTTACTCGTGGACGAGGCGCACAATCTCGGAGACACCGTTAGAAGCATCAACAGCGACACAATCACGCTGCACGTCGTGGAGAAGGCGGTCTCTGAAGTAAACCATGTCACGGGTGAGACGAACAGGATCGTGGCGAGGTCTGCAGGAAACATTCTATCGCGGATCACAGCGTACATGGAGAAGACGCGGGATCGCTGGCAGGGCAGGAAGCAGGGCGAGGACTGGTTTGATCCCGGGATGTTTGCGGATTTCGTCTTCGCAGGCGGCGGGCTGGCGCGGGATGATTCTCAGAGTATTGCCGACCTCTTGAAACTTGCACAGAATATCAAAAAGCAGAAACAGAAGTCTTCTGAGTCCGCGGAGGTATTTCTTGAGCGCGTTGCCGAGTTCCTGTTCATGTTGCATCTTGCAAGACGGGATTCCTCGTATCTTCCCGTGAAATCGATGAGCGATGACCAATGGCTGACACTCGCGATCCGCAGTCTCGACCCGAGCCCGGTCATAGCAGGCATCGCTGACACGGTTCACGCAACCATACTGATCTCAGGAACCCTTTCGCCCGCAGCCGCCTACGAACTATACTATTTCGGAAAGAACGGACGGGTGGAGATTATGAGCATCCCAAACCAGTTTCCAAAAGAGAAACGGCTGGTTCTCGGAGCAAAGAACGCAACCACCCAGTCATCGTACCGAAACGACCCAGGCAATCAGAGAGAACTTGAACTGCACATATCCGCGCTGATAGAAGGGGTTTTGGGAAACGTCGCCATCTATTTCACATCGTACTCCATGATGGATCAGTATTTTGACCATTGCAGAAGAGCGGCACAAGAATCCGGAAAGATACTGTACACGGAGCCAAAAGATGCGCGGGATGTCCCTGATATACTGAAGCGTTTTTTTGAATCCGGAAGCAGTGACAAGAAGGGAGTACTGCTTGCGGTATGCGGTGGAAAGATGAGCGAAGGGATTGATTACTATGGTGAAGCCCTGAAAGGTGCAATCGTCGTCGGGTTTCCACTGGCAGCATTTTCAGAGGTGCAGAAGCTCGTCAATTCATATTATCAGAGAAAATACGGTAGAGATCAGGGACTGTTCATCGCATACACGCTTCCGGCGGTGAACAAGGCGATTCAGGCGCTCGGGAGGGTGCACAGATCGGCAGACGAGACCGGGGTTCTGGTGCTCTGTGATTCGAGGTTTTCGCGTGGCGGAGGGCTTGGCGTGCGCCAGTATCTGCCGCAGTGGATGCAGGACGAGATGATCATCTGTGATGGTGCATGGTCGCGGGAGCTTGTGCAGGGGTGGTAAGTTGCGGCGGTTTGGTGTACACACCACCCTCCGCGTCCCCCCGTGCACACTGCAGTTATATTCCTGTTTGGCTCATGTTGTTTTCGTGGTTTTTTTCGCCAAAGCTAAACACTACCTCGAAACCAGAGCAGAGCAAGTTTTGGTTAATAACTCGATTTTCGGTGAAACGTAAATTACAGCCCAAAAGGTGTCACGCAAGTATGACACGTTCCACCATTTCCAAACGTCTGTTCTCTAATCGCGTTGTTATCATTGATAATTCTACATGTGTTCTGTGACGATAAAAGG
>Ga0209013_10004413_pt1 | contig 12346 bp, 9 predicted proteins | sample Cruoilmetagenom2_FD_187291 | JGI IMG/M metagenome (GOLD analysis project Ga0209013, IMG submission 187291) | Oil polluted marine microbial communities from Coal Oil Point, Santa Barbara, California, USA - Sample 2 (SPAdes) (version 2) | ecosystem: Environmental > Aquatic > Marine > Oil seeps ...
CCGGCTCCCTCAGCCAGATGGCATTGTGGCCGAACCGCTCCCAGTAAATCTCACCGGGGCCAAAAGTCACCAACCAGGCTTCGCTATCATTAGCTGAAACCGCGGGGGAGTTGGAAAGTACAGAAGCAAATCCTGCACCCGGTAAAGCCAGCAAGACAATACACAGAAACAACCAGCGGCCACGCCGGTAAAAGGCCCGCATACTTTGAATAAGCGGGTTACTCCCCGTTAAGGTCATTCATTTCCAACATGATGATGCGGCGATTATCAGCTGCGGTTACACGAAACTGGAACCGTTCTGCCAGAACCACTTCCTCCCCCAGCTCCGGAACCCGGCCAAACTCTGCCAATAACAGGCCACCAACGGTATCGTAGCCTTCATCACTGAAATCACAATCAAAGGTCTCGTTAAAATCCTCAACTTCTGCCAATGCATTTATCTGGTAGTGATTTTTACCCAGGGGTTTGATGGGCGCCTCTTCCTCTTCATCGTGCTCATCATCAATCTCCCCTACGATCTCTTCCAGCACGTCCTCAATGGTGATCAGGCCGGAAACACCACCATACTCATCAACCACGATCGCCATGTGATTACGGCTGGCGCGAAAATCCTGTAGCAGCATATTCAGACGTTTACTTTCTGGAATCACTACCGCTGGCCGGAGCAGCGATTTCAGCTCCAGCGGTCCGCTGTTCTCTGCATAGTGACGCAATAAATCCTTGGCCAGCAAAATGCCTTCCACTTCATCGCGATCTTCACCGATAACCGGGAAACGCGAATGACCGGATTCAAGAACCAGTGGCAGGAACTCTTCAAGAGGAATTTCCAGGGGGATAACGACCATGTGAGAACGCGGTATCATCGCGTCGCGAACCTGCATTTCAGATACCGCGAGCGCGCCTTCTATCATCGCGACTGCTTCAGCATCCAGGATACCTTTTTCACAGGACTCGTTTATCAGTTCTTTCAGCTCTTCGCGATCCCGGGGCTCGGATGTAAATACCTTACCAATGCGTCCCATCCAGGTTTTAGGCCCGGAACCGTTACTCGATTGATCTTCGCTCATATTTATCAGGGCCTGTTAGTCTCGGAATTCTCACCCTGTAAACCTTGTTTTACCAGAAGCGTGTAATTATTTCAGCAATACTGTCCGAAATATTTGTCACGTTATGTCCTGGTAAGGATCAGAAATACCCAGCTGTGCCAAAATTTCCGTTTCCAATGACTCCATAACAAGAGCCTCATCGGCCTGCTCATGATCGTATCCAAGCAAGTGTAATATGCCGTGGATGGTCAGGTGTGCCCAGTGGTCAGATTCGAGCCGGCACTGTTCTTTTGCTTCACGGGCCACCACCGGCGCGCAAATCAAAAGGTCTCCCAGCTGGGAACGCCTGATTTCCGGCGGAAGGCCTTCGGGTAATTGGGCCGTAAAAGACAAAACATTGGTGGCGTAATCCCTGTCTCGGTAATCGCGGTTAAAACGCTGTGCTTCCTGCTCATCAACGATGCGGATGGCCGTTATATATTTTCCGGGTTGCCCGGGCAAGGCGGCTTCAACCCAAAGCCGGAATTGCTCATCGAGTGGAATGTTTTTCGATGTTGAAACACGCTGAATTTCAAGCTCAGCCTGCATCAGAACTGCCATCTGCCGCGGCCTTGTCATAAGCCATAACAATGCGTTGCACCATCGGGTGTCTGACGACATCCTGGGCACTGAAAAAGCTGAAGCTGATGCCATCCACATCTTTCAGAATTTTCGCGGCCTGTTTCAAACCCGAAAGCTGGTGTTTTGGCAAATCGATTTGCGTCACATCCCCGGTAATTACAGCTGTTGAACCGAAGCCGGTGCGGGTCAGGAACATTTTCATTTGCTCCGTCGTCGTGTTTTGCGCCTCATCAAGAATAATAAATGCGTCATTCAGCGTGCGGCCACGCATAAATGCCAGCGGCGCAACCTCGATTACATTACGGTCAATCAGCCTGGTCACATGGTCAAAACCGAGCATCTCGTAAAGCGCGTCATACAAGGGGCGTAAATAGGGATCAACTTTCTGGGCCAGGTCGCCGGGCAAAAACCCGAGCCGCTCTCCCGCCTCCACCGCCGGCCTGACCAGCACGATTCGCTGCACATGATCAGCCTGCAATGCAGCCACCGCACTGGCAACGGCCAAGTAGGTTTTACCTGTTCCGGCCGGTCCGATACCAAAATTCACCGCGTATTTATTGATGTTACGCAGATAACGTTTCTGGTTGGGGCCACGACCGCGGATGGCACCACGTTTCGTGATAATGGTGATTTCGTCAGCCTGGGACTCGTTCTCATCAGCATCTGCAATTTCAGCCACCCCCGAATCCTGCAGATGCAAATTGATAACTTCCGGTGTCAATATTTCGGTTTCGGATTGTTTGTACAGCTGTTTCAGCAGGCGGCTGGCCACACGGGCCTGGCGAGGCTCACCCTGTACCGTAAACAGGTTGCCGCGGCAAAAGATATCCACTTGCAAGCGGCTTTCGATCTGTTTCAGGTGCTGATCAAACTGTCCACACAAATTAGCCAGCCGTTCGGTAACAGCGGGCTCCAGTTCCAGGTTCAATCTTTGGCTCATGGCAGTATCAGGCAACAGCAGATGATGGAGGATCGGCTACAATCACGCGGGCGCGCAATGAATTGTTAAGAGCCTCGGTAATGGTTACTTCCACAAATTGTCCGATCAGGCGCGGGTGTCCGTCAAAGTTCACTACCCGATTATTTTCCGTGCGCCCCGCAAGCTGCTTCGGGTCTTTTTTGCTATAGCCCTCTACCAGTATTCGTTGAACACCACCCACCATATCCTTACTGATCGCAAGCGCCTGTTGATTGATCAGCGCTTGCAGACGTGAAAGGCGCTCTTTTTTGACTGCCATGGGTGTTTCATCGGGCAATGATGCTGCCGGAGTACCGGGACGGGCGCTATAAATGAAGCTAAAACTCTGGTCGAAATTCATCTCTGCTATCAACTTCATTGTATCCTCAAAGTCAGATTCGGATTCACCGGGAAAGCCCACAATGAAATCGGAGGACAGGCTGATATCCGGGCGCTGCTCGCGTAATCGGCGGATTTTTTGTTTATATTCGAGCACGGTATGACCACGCTTCATCATTGCCAACACGCGGTCGGAGCCGCTTTGCACGGGCAGGTGAACATAATTTGTCAATTCAGGAATTTCACCGAATGCTTCAATCAGGCTGGTGGAAAATTCAACCGGGTGCGAGGTGGTGAAACGAACCCTCTCAATACCATCGATAGCGGCAACATAATGAATCAATAAAGCCAGGTCTGCCCTGTCACCTTCAAACAGAACACCGTCATATGAATTTACATTCTGACCCAACAGGTTAATTTCTTTAACACCCTGTAACGCAAGGCCGGCACATTCGGCCACAACATCATCCAGTGGACGACTGACTTCCTCTCCCCGTGTATAGGGTACAACGCAGAAAGTGCAGTATTTGGAGCAACCTTCCATGATGGAGACAAACGCACTGGGGCCCTTGGCACCCGCTGCAGGCAGGCTATCGAATTTCTCAATTTCCGGGAATGAAATATCCACCTTTGACTTACCCGTGCCGCGAACCGAGTCAATCATGCCTGGTAAGCGGTGCAGGGTCCGCGGCCCAAAGACCATGTCAACAAAAGGCACACGTTTGATAATTGCCTCACCTTCCTGGCTGGCGACACAACCACCCACACCGATGATGACCTTGCGACCATCGGCTTTCAGTTTTTTCCAGCGGCCCAGTTGTGAAAATACTTTTTCCTGGGCTTTTTCGCGAATCGAGCAGGTATTGACCAGGATCACATCAGCATCGGCTTCGGAATCGGTCAATTCCAGCCCATGCGATGCGGCCAGTACGTCCGCCATTTTATCGGAATCGTACTCGTTCATCTGACAACCATGCGTCTTGATAAAAAGCTTGCCTTTCATCTACTGTCTGCCTTCCACTTAAATCACCTTTAATTTTTTATACTACACGACCTGGCCTCTCACCCGGTTTGATCGATCACTGTGGGTCAAATTCAACCTAAAGAGTCGCGCAGAACCCGATACAATACACGCAGATTCACCACTTAGCCATATCCCGACAACTGGAAACGAGTAGAAAAGCAGTGGATTTACCAAGCGGACTGATTTCAGCACTGAAAAACGCCAAAAACGTCCTGGTTCTTACGGGCGCCGGAATGTCTGCCGAGAGCGGCGTTCCGACATTTCGCGATGCCCAGACCGGTATGTGGGAAAAATTCCGGCCGGAGGATCTTGCAACACCCGAAGCTTTCCGGAACCACCCGCAAACCGTATGGGACTGGTATGCAGACCGCCGCGAGAATATCCGCAAGGTCAGACCCCATTCCGGACACTTTGCGCTGGTTGAAATGGAACAGAGTTTTGAAAACTTCCTGCTGGTAACACAAAATGTGGACCGCCTTCACCAACAGGCAGGCTCCAAACAGGTCATCGAACTACACGGCAATATCATGCTTTCAATTTGCAGTGAAACCGGCAGAGAAATCAGTGACAAGTGGATAAAATCAAACCCCGGTCGACCGCCCGTCTCTCCGCATCACCCCAGGGGCCTGGCAAGACCCGGTGTTGTCTGGTTTGGTGAAGAACTGCCCACTGGTGCCATGAACCGCGCAACCGCCGAGGCTTCCAGTTGTGATGTCTGTTTTTCCATCGGCACATCAAGCCTCGTGCAACCCGCAGCCTCCCTGCCCTTTATTGCCCTCAATGCGGGCGCCGTTGTAATTGAAGTCAATCCGACACCCACTTCATTGAGTGCAAAAGCCCACTTCAGCCTGCAGGCAACTGCAGCCGAGGCGCTGACGGCCATTGCCGCTGATCTCGCACGGTGAAAATGAGCAAGCCGGCACACTGTCCGGTATAATTGCAAGTTTCTGACCTGCCATACCATTACAGGAGCAGTCATGTCCCAAACCATGCGCGCACTGGTAAAACGTGAAGCCGCAAAAGGTATCTGGATGGAAGAGGTTGCCATCCCCAAGGCCGGCACCAACGAGGTGCTTATCAAGGTTGAAAAAACGGCGATCTGCGGTACGGATGTACATATCTACAACTGGGATGAATGGTCGCAAAGAACCATCAAACCGGGTCTCACAATCGGTCATGAGTTTGTCGGCCGGATTGTAGAATTGGGTGATGGTGTGACCGGTTACAAGCTGGGTGACCGCGTATCAGCGGAGGGCCACATCATATGCGGGCATTGCCGAAACTGCCGTGCAGGCAAGCGCCATTTATGCCCGAATACCATTGGCATAGGCGTTAACCGTAATGGCGCTTTTGCCGAGTACATCGTAGTTCCTGCCACCAACCTGTGGCCGATTCCAGATGCGATCGCTCCGGAACTGGCGGCATTTTTTGACCCGTTTGGCAACGCAGCACACTGCGCCCTTCAGTTTGACCTGGTCGGCGAGGATATCCTTATTACCGGTGCAGGCCCCATCGGCATCATCGCGGCAGGCATCTGTAGACACGTCGGTGCCCGCCACGTTGTTATTACCGATGTGAATGATTACCGCCTGAACCTGGCGGCAGAAATGGGTGCCACACGCACCGTCAACGTCCAACGCGAATCCATCGCAGACGTCGTTAAAGAACTGGATATCGAAGGCTTTGATATAGGCATGGAGATGTCTGGCCAGCCTGCCGCCTTCAATGATTTGCTACATCATATGTTCAATGGCGGACAAGTGGCGCTGCTGGGAATATTGCCAGCCGGGACCAGTGTCGATTGGGATCAGATCATATTCAAAGGTCTCGAATTACATGGCATTTACGGTCGCCGTATGTATGAAACCTGGTACAAGATGACACAGATGGTGCTAACCGGCTTCCCGCTGGAAAAGGCCATGACCCATCATATCCCCATCGAAGACTACGAAACCGGCTTCCAGTTAATGCGTGCCGGTCAAAGCGGCAAAGTGGTCTGTGACTGGACCGGCAAGATTTAGGAGGAATTGAAATGGTTTCATTGGAGCGCCTGAGCGCAACGCTGGAGGAGATCCGCGCTGCCGGCCTGTATAAAACCGAACGTGTCATCACAACGCCACAAAGTGTGGAAATAAAAGTTCAGAGTGGCGAAGAGGTACTTAATTTCTGCGCCAATAATTACCTGGGTCTGGCGGATAATCCGGAAGTTATCGCCGCGGCGCACAAGGCGCTGGATGACCATGGTTTTGGACTAGCCTCGGTGCGCTTCATCTGCGGCACGCAGGATTTGCACAAACAGCTTGAGAGGACCATTTCAGAGTTTTTCGGCACTGAAGACACCATCCTCTACACCTCTTGCTTCGACGCCAACGGTGGTCTTTTTGAAACCATTCTCGGACCGGAGGACGCCGTTATATCCGATGCGCTGAATCACGCCTCCATTATTGACGGCATCCGCCTGTGTAAAGCCCAGCGGTTTCGTTACCCCAACAGCGATATGGCGGCACTGGAAAAAGCATTGCAGGACACACAGGACTGCCGAACCCGTTTGATCGCCACCGACGGTGCGTTCAGCATGGACGGTTACATCGCCAAACTGGATGAAATCACAGCACTGGCCGAACGTTATGACGCCCTGGTAATGGTCGATGACAGTCACGCCACCGGTTTCATGGGCAAAACCGGACGCGGTTCAGCCGAGCACCACGGCGTTATGGACAAAATTGACATTTTCACCTCGACACTGGGTAAAGCCCTTGGCGGTGGCTCGGGTGGTTTCACCACCGGGCGACAGGAAATCGTTGACCTGCTACGCCAGCGTTCACGACCGTACCTGTTCTCCAATACACTGCCGCCACCATTGGTGGCCGCCTCTATCAAGGTGTTCGGAATGTTATCCAGTTCAACGGCACTAAGAGACAAACTGGAAGACAGCACACGTTACTTCCGTGAAAAAATGAGCGCCGCCGGTTTCGACATCAAACCAGGCAGCCACCCCATCGTGCCGGTCATGTTGTACGATGCGCCGCTGGCACAGGAGTTTGCCGCCCGACTGCTGGATGAAGGAATCTATGTCATCGGCTTCTTCTTCCCGGTCGTACCCAAGGGCGAGGCACGTATCCGCGTACAGGTTTCAGCCGCTCATGAAAGGCACCACCTGGATCGCGCGATCGAAGCTTTCATAAAAGTCGGAAAGGAACTGGCAGTATTGTAGTCAGACTTTATGAAGCCTGGTCGGGTTTGAATATCACGGCTTTGCCGTTACGACCGTCAATCAGAATATTCATCGCCTTTTTCAGACGCACATGCCTGACGTACTCGGTTTCTGAAACGGTTTCGATCGAATTAAGCCAGTCCCAGTCGATAAAATTATTTGCACTGCTACTGTTGATGGTGAGGTAGCCAATCTGGAAAGTTATCAGATTTTGAAAGAAATGCGTTCCGAAAGACGGTTCGACCACAAAATCACCATAATCGGCTTCAACAATCACCTGGGCCGAGGATATCTGGTCCCACTTTGTGGCTATGCCCAGCCACCGGTCTGAGGTTCCCCATCGACCCGGCCCGACCAGCATGTACGGTCGCTCTTCATCTTTGAATTTTTGATTGTACTCACCTACGTGGTCCGCCATGTAGATCATATTTGCACGATCAAAGTTATTGTTTTTTACAAATACTATATCCCTGACACCATCAATTCGCCCATTGCTGAGTGCCTGGTCAGATCTGCAAAAAACCTGATCATTATCATCATCGTACACTGAAACATCTTCAAATGATGTATCCACCAGCATCGGCCGGATCTGCAAAAACCGAAATTCAACCGGCTTGCCTGGGTCAGAGTTCATTTCCACGGCAAACTCCATTTCGACAGGCACATTCATTGCACTGCTACCAAGTCGCAGCAGGTACTGGAGGATCTTATCCAGTGGAAATAGTTTTGATTTCAGAATTGGGTCAAAGGTGATAATCCTGGCCCCCTTGCGCCCGATGCCCGGATATATCCGGTCATTCTCAGCGGAGTAAGTAGACCCAATAAATTTAAGTACACCGTGTGACTCGGATTCGGTCATATTCAGCTTCACCAATCCATCATCACCACCTTTCTCCGGAAAAACCGAGGGGTTGTTCATATCAACAGCAAAAAACTCACGCTGGGTATTTCTCAGATAATCCTGCGGTGTGGAAAATTGTGGCAGAACCTGTGGATTGGCCGGCGAGAAAAACAGGCAGTTTTCACCCTCCATGATTGTTTTACCCAGCCCGAGTGCCGTATAGGCAATGCCCTCCTCCGGCTTCATATGGCCAACCGAATAAAAATTGTAGGACCTGGCCAAGCCTGACAGTACAGGGTAAAAATGACCATCCCTGTTTTGACCGGCAATTTCCTGCAGGATAATTGCCATTTTTTCTTCTTCGGTACGGTTACCGGTCGCTTCGATATAGTGCTTTGAATTCCTGCAATAAACCGAAGCGTAGATTAACTTGATAGCGGTAAGAAGCCGGGCCAAACGACCCCTTAGCGAAGCGTAGTTGTTGGGTAGGAAATAGGTATCATAAATGCCTGCAAACGGCTGATAATGAGAATCTTCAAGCAATGAAGAGGATCTTACTGCCAGGGGAAATTCTGTGAAGGTCAGATAGACTTTTAAATCTTCCACCAGGTCCGGTGGTATCTTGGCACTGGTAAAAGCGGCGAAAATCTCTTCATCACTATGCTCACCCAGCGCAAACTCAGTCAGCCCATTACTCTCCATGAACTGATCAAATGCGCCGGTACAGATCACCGCAGAACGGGGCACCGAAATCCTGGTTCCGGGGAAGGCGTTATAGACGGGATAACAGTTGATCAGGTTATTAATGAATGCCAGGCCACGGCCCTTCCCACCCAGGGAGCCTTCACCAATCCGCAAAAACTCGGCCCGCCCTTCAAATCGGTCTCGAGAGAAATCGGTGATCACACCAACCTGCCTTTCGTGCAGGAAATCCGCGAGGGCCTTTAGCAGGAAGATGCGCATATCATCGGGGTCGTCAAACTCGCTTGCCCGCCTGGGGCGCAGGCGGGCCGCCAGGTCGAATTCGGTCCGGGCCATCAGCCAATTGGAGAAATGGTTTCTCTCTGCGTGAAAAACCAACGACCGTATATCAATCACTGCCACGATTTTTTGCATTTCCCTGAAGTTATGAGCGCGGGCAAGCTCTGTTCCATCGGGAAGTCTGAAAACAAAAGCACCAAATCCAAAGTTCCGGCTAATAAACTTGCTTAATTCATTCAGCAGCGTCGGTGATCTTTTGTTTAGAAACCCGGCATCACATTCAGCGGCCTTCTCCGCATTGCGATCATCCGATGACTGCAGCAATACCGGTAGATCATTAATTTCTTTTTTGATCATGGCAGCCAGTTGAATACCGGCTGATTCGTCAGTCTTACCGTCCTTTGAAAACTGTATATCTGAGATAACGCCCAACAGGTACTTCTTGTATTTTTTGAACAGCGCCAGGGCTTCTTCAAAATTCTCTGCCAATAATATCTTTGGCCGTGCACGCATGCGTAAAAGCCGGTTGGCGGAGTTGATACTCTCAGACAACAACGCCGAAGTCTGTTGCATGGTCTCGGTATAAATCAGCGGCAAAAAGGACGAATAGAAACGAACCGAATTCTCAACCAGGATTATCACACGGACACCGACCAGTTCTGTATCAGCTTCGACGTTTTTCCTGTCTTCGATGAACTTGATGATGGTCAGCAGTATCTTGGACTCACCACTCCAGAAAAATACGTTATCAAATGCCTTGCCGTCCTGGTCTCTGAACAACTCCAGCTCGCGGTGATGAAATGCGAGCAGAACAATGGGGATACCCGGATGTAACAACTTGGCCTGGCGGTTGAACTCAACCGGATCGGTATCGGCGAGAGAGCGAAAAACAATGATCAGGTCAAAACTGGATTCTTTCAAAGCCTCGAGCGCGCTTGAACCGGAATCAACCCGCTTGATCATCGGTGCCCTGGAAAGCCTTAGCTCGGCATACTCAGACATCACCATATTGGCCAGTTGCCCGTCCTCACGCAGGCTGTATATATCGTACAGGCTTGAAACGAGGAGAATATCTTTGACCTTAAATGGCATCAGCGAGTCAAAGTGCGTTGACTCCTGTTCAAAATCTTTTAAGTCAATAACGGGATTCATAAAATAACAGTAGCAAAGCTAACCCGCATATTACAGCAGCATGGTTGATGCTGGTGCACTATGCGGGTTATGTAAGTGTCACGCGAAAGTAAAAGCCGGATAATCGATCTACCGATATCCGGCTTTTTTTGCATCAATCAGACGACGCCCTGATCCATCATGGAGTCGGCGATTTTCCGGAAACCACTGATATTGGCTCCCATGACATAGTTGCCAGGTTGACCATAGTCCGCTGCTGTTTCCGTACACGCATTATGAATAGAAATCATGATGTCGTGCAGACGTTTGTCCACTTCCTCGCGGGTCCAGCTCAGACGCATGCTGTTCTGAGACATTTCCAAACCAGATACAGCTACACCGCCTGCGTTGGCGGCCTTACCCGGGCCGTAAAGTATGCCGGCCTCAAGGATTTTATCGACCGCTTCGCGGGTACTTGGCATATTGGCGCCTTCAGCGATACAGAAACAACCGTTCTTCAACAGGATTTCGGCATCGGGGCCGTGCAGCTCATTCTGGGTGGCACATGGCAATGCGACGTCAACCGGAACATTCCAGACACCGGTGCCTTCATGGAAGGTCGCGGATGGGTATTCATCAGCATACTCTTTAATCCGGCCGCGTCTTTCATTCTTCAGTGCAAAGACATATGCCAGCTTCTCTTTCGTTATGCCTTCTTCATCGACGATGTAGCCGCTGGAATCGGACAAGGTAACAACCTTACCGCCAAATTCAGTGGCTTTTTCGGTTGCATACTGCGCTACATTGCCGGAACCGGATACGGAAACCTTTAAACCATCAAAGGATTTCCCCTGGGTCTTCAACATTTCTTCAGCGAAGTAAACAGTACCGTAACCGGTCGCTTCCGGACGGATCAGGCTACCGCCCCAATTAAGGGATTTGCCTGTCAACACACCTACAAATTCATTACGAACACGTTTGTATTGACCAAACAGATATCCAATTTCACGACCACCAACACCAATATCACCTGCTGGTACATCAGTATTCGCACCAATATGACGAGATAATTCTGTCATGAAGCTCTGGCAAAAACGCATAACTTCGTTATCAGACTTGCCTTTGGGATCAAAATCAGAACCACCCTTACCGCCACCCATTGGCAGCGTGGTCAGAGCGTTTTTGAATACCTGTTCAAAGCCCAGGAATTTCAGGATGCCCTGGTTGACGCTGGGATGAAAACGCAGGCCGCCCTTGTAAGGACCGATAGCGCTGTTGAATTCAACACGAAAACCCCTGTTAACCTGAACATTGCCGCCGTCGTCAAACCAGGGTACACGGAATACGATCATCCTTTCCGGTTCTACAATGCGATCAATGATTTTTGCTTCGACATACTCGGGGTGATTTTCCAACACGGGAGAGAGAGTTTCGAGGACTTCTTCCACTGCCTGGAGGAACTCGTCTTCACCACGGTTTTTTGCCTTGACTGTAGCCATTACAGAGTTGAGATACTGGTTCACTTTAGTCTCCTTAAATACCAGTTGATTCTGGCGCTATTATAAAGGACAGGCACCAGGGGATAACCAACTATCCATGCTTATTTCAGGCTTAGTTGATGCAGGTCAGTCGGCGTTCTGATTGATCATCCCCATTGCCGTTTTCGGGCAGAATCTACCTGCAAATATAAGAGAATATCGTGGCGGATTGGCTCAGCCAGCCAACTGCACCCGGACCACGTCGGCAAGCTCCGCGGCGAGTTTTTTGACCTGACTTTCATCCCTGCCTTCCAGGGTCACGCGGATGAGCGGCTCGGTGCCGGATGGGCGCAGGATCACCCTGCCGGTATTACCCAATTGATCCTGTACTGACTTGACTGCTTCATTGATAGCTTCAGAACCATTCATATCTGAAGCCTGGCCACTAAGTGGAACATTGATCATGGTTTGCGGCATTTTCTCTACATCTGCCGCCAGTTCAGTAAGACCATTGCCCGTACTGACCATCACTTCAAGTACCTGTAGTGCGCTGACTATGCCATCACCGGTACTGGTTTTGTCCAGGCATAACAGGTGTCCGGAGGCTTCACCACCCAGCGTCCAGCCATTACTGACCAACGCCTTGTGCACATGGCGATCACCCACTGGTGCCCGTTCGAATGGAATATTGCGCTTTTTCAACGCCAGCTCCAGACCAAAGTTGCTCATAACGG
>Ga0209013_10004415_pt1 | contig 12344 bp, 11 predicted proteins | sample Cruoilmetagenom2_FD_187291 | JGI IMG/M metagenome (GOLD analysis project Ga0209013, IMG submission 187291) | Oil polluted marine microbial communities from Coal Oil Point, Santa Barbara, California, USA - Sample 2 (SPAdes) (version 2) | ecosystem: Environmental > Aquatic > Marine > Oil seeps ...
ATACTTTTTTGTTTCTGTTTCAATTGAACTCTGTGAAAGTTTAAGCTGAAGTTTCGAGTACTTGAGATATAACCATGTTATTAAACGTTGAAAATAATTTCCACCAGATTCTGATTCTCTTTCAAGTTCTTCTTCAAATTCTTTTAAGTTATCACCAAGTAAGGATTCTCGGTTCAAAGCATAATCGAGAAATCTATTTCTGTAATAATCCAATGTAATGGCGTGAACAGCATTTGTTATTCCAGCTAGAATAACTAATCCCCAGTAAAATAAGGGGTCATTAGAGTTAGAAGCAAATCCAAAGCCAATTCCAAGATAAATAGCGGTTGAGACAAAATAATCTGAGACACCGTCAAGAATTCTACCAAAAAAGGTTCCATTCTTTTTTAATCTGGCCAGTTGACCATCGCTGCAGTCAAGAACATCATAAGTAATTATTAAGATAGCAGCTATGATCAGATAAAAATGAGTATTAAATGCATATAATACTCCCCCAATAACGCCAATAATTAGGGCCACAGAGGTGATTTGGTTGGGAGTAATATTGGTTGGAAAGATGATCTTAACAAAAACAAAAGCAAGCGGCCTATAAAAGAACAGATCGAATAATTCTTCAACTTCAATTAACTTAAGTGATGATTTATACTCTTGAATCCAGCTCATTAATTACTATTTTGGTTCATAAATTCTTTAATATATTCTATTGCCTTTTTGTTCTGCTCATGAGTTCCAAGAGATATCCTTAAGTGAGAATTTAACAACTCTTCTTTCATAAGCTTAATTATGAAACCTCTTTCTTTTAAAAATTCATCTAATGGAGCCATGATTTCTTTAGGAATTTTAACCAGAACAAAATTTGCATCAGATTTATAAACCTTAAAACCAGGCAGCTGGTTTAGCTCACTATAATACATTTCTCTATCAGCACTTAGTTTAGAAGCCAAATCAAGATAGTAATCGGAGGAATCTAAGGCAGCAATTGCAATCCGCTGAGAAATTCTATTGTAGCCGAGATACCTATTTGACATTTTAGATAATAGATTCAAGTTTTCTCCAACAATTGCATAGCCAATTCTAATTCCAGCTAAAGCATAAAGCTTTGAAAAAGTTCGAATAATTATTAAGTTTTTATATTTGTTCACTAATTCGGCAACTTTTTTATTATTATTGCTTAACCAATAAGCCTCATCAAGAACAACTACAGAATCTGAAAAACTATCAAGTACTTTTATTAAATCATCATCTGAAATTGAATTTCCAGTTGGATTATTTGGAGAACTGATAAATATAATATCTGGCTTTTCATTTTTATAAATATCTAGCATATTTTCAATATCATAATAATAAGTATCTTTACCTTCTGTCAAAGGATACTCAACATTTATACCACTTACTTCGTTTGCAATCTCTTTATAATACCACCACGAATGGGATGGAATCATCAGTTTTTTACCTTCAGTTAAATGGCACTGAACAACTTGTTTTAAAAGATCTTCTGCACCATATCCCAATAAAACTCTTTTTTCTGGGATATTAAATTCTTTTGATAACCTCCCAGAAAGAATACTTTTGACACCCTGTTTATAATCAGAGGAATATTGGTAAAACAAATCGGATGCGGCATTCCTAACAACTTCTAAACAAGCAGGAGCAGGACCGTAATTATTCTCGTTCCGATCAAGTAAGATTGTCTCCACAGTAGCAATTCCTAAATTTAAAATTTAATTAGTGAAATTCATTAAACAACCAAAAATACAAAAAAAGTATTTAATAAATAGAAAGTAAGAATGTAAAAATATTCGGAATGTAAAGAACTCAAGTGGTTAATATTTCATAAGAGTTCCATAAAAGATAAACACCAATTCCACAAAGAATTAAACCTAAAAATCTAATAATCCAGTTCAGAATTTGAATTTTTATTTTATTACGGTATTTAACGAGTAACTTTGATAGAATTACCAACCAGATAAATCCACCTATGGATAACGAAAGCGCATATATAACACTTAGCAACAAAGTATAAGAGGAATGTTCAGCCTCTTCACCATTTATAGTTGGAGTATACGTTGAATCAATTTTAGATAGTTCATCTCCAGCTATCTCTTGTAAAGAGGTAACATTTTCGTGTACTAGCAAATCAAGTCCGCCAGTATTTAATCCAATGGAAGAAGCAAAAGATAATACTAAAAAAGAGGAAGTTAGAACTCCGAAAAAGAGAGAAGGATTTGTTAGATTTATTACTAAACCAGTTCTTAGTCCACCATTTTTATCTACTTTGCTTTTTATATTTCCGGAATTCTCAATATCCTCTAATTTAATTTTATTTCTAATAATTTTTATACCGATGATAAAAAGAAAAATTGAACCAACAATTAGCATATAAGGAATAAAAGAACTGTAAATGGAAAAAAGAACGGATAAACCAAAAACAGCAACGAGCACATAAAAAAACTCAATTATTGATGCACCCAGTGCTGTGCGTGTGCAGAAATTAATATTTCCCTTTAAGGCATTTGAGGTAATGATAATACTTATTGGTCCAGCAATAGGCATGGAGAAAACAAACCCTGCCGTAAATCCAATTAGAACAACAGTTATAAAGCTTTCAATCATATAAAATTCTTTAAGAATATTTTTAAAGTAATTAAATATATTGCATACTGTAATCAAATCAAATTAATTCAATTTTGGAGAGAACAATGTATTCTGGTATAATTAAAACATTTAGAAAAATTATTTTTACTTTTTTTACACTTACAATAATTGTAAATGCACAGGGTACTATTATTCCTCTAATGCAGGATGGATGGGTTGGCGGCTTAAGTGGTTCACTTGGATGGGATAATTATACTATAAAAGCTGGAGATGAAAGCAGTGGGGTTGATTCAAAAGCAAAAGGATTTGACTTTATTCTTAGCTCCAGAAATGGAAGATTTGTTGAAGACAACATTGTATTAGGATTTGATCTTCAATGGGAAGAGAACAATTTAACAACAACTTCTCAGAATAATTCTGACAACGAAACCTATACCAAGAAAAAATTGGGATTTATCGGGCTGTGGACTCGATATTATATTCCATTTATAGGAACTGGTTGGGCCATCTATCCTGAAGTTTCAGCAGGTTATGGAAGTTTTAAATCTATTAACGAAGAGACTTCAGTTTCTAAGAACAATGCTTCGGCTAACGGGTTTGTTTATAATGTTGGATTTGGTGCAACAATGTTTGTCTCGAATAATGTTGCTTTTGAAGCAACGGGACGCTATCAAGGTGGAAAGTTGAATGGAAATTATGAATTTACAAGTGAGTCGTACGATGATCTTGAAATAAAACTATCTAACATTGATGTTTTATTTGGGATTATGATTTATCTAAGATAGAAAGGACTAAAATATATTATTGATATTTTTTAGGATATTCAAATGCAATTAATTTACCACAATCGGACTCTACTTCTTTCCATGAATCAATATTTAAACTGATTGCAGCAACAGAACAAGTCGGCATGTTGTCAATATATTTATCTGTCAGCAAGTTACTTAGTACAGTAAAGCTTGGGTTGTGTCCGAACAGCATTGCGCTTTCAAACTTATCGTCAATCTCATTTATTATGTTTACTAGGTCTTTAGTCGCGGCTTCGTATATTCGGTTTGTTACAACAATATTCTCAACTGGATACCCAACATTTTCCGCAAAAATTTTTGCGGTGGTAAGAGCACGTTTTGCAGAACTTGAATATATTATATCTGGATGATAACCCATACCAGCAAGTAGTTCACCCATTTTAGGGGCATCTCGTTTACCACGAGCGTTTAGCTCTCTGTCATGATCTGAAACGCCTCTTTCATCCCAGCTTGATTTTGCATGTCGTACCAAATAGAGAGTTTTCATCTTTTCCTTTATTTCATTTAATATTTATAGCTGTAATAAAAGTGCGAATTTTCATTAACTAAATTACAAAAAAGAACAATTCAATTTCTGAATAATCAAGTACTGTCGCATGTTTTACAATCTTATTAGTTATATAACTAATATATTTGCTTATATAAAGAAATCAAAATAATTGGAAATATAATGGATGTTTTAATTACAGTTTTAGTGATAATAACAGTATTTGTAGGCTTAAAATTTTTGATGCAGAAAAGAGCACAACGCTCCAAAGGAAAAGAGGTTGATATTTCTATATTTGATGAAGATATAAAAACGCTATTAAAATCTGAGAAATCAATTCTATATTTCTATACTCCCACTTGCGGAGCTTGCAAATCTCAAACACCAATTATTGATAAATTAGAAGCCGAGACAAATGCTGTCGGGAAGATTGATCTATCGGTCAATCGAGATACTGCAAAGGAGTTTGGCATTATGGGCACACCCTCAACCGCAATAATGTCGGGCAACAGAATAGCAGAAATATTTATTGGACTTAAACAGGAAAACTTTCTTAAGAAAAAATTTGATGATATTTAAATGTAGGTATTATATAGCGTATTATGCTAAGCGCAATCCAGATTCTTTTTCAAAATATTCATTAAGTTCTTCTTTATCGTACATAAGCTTCTTTGTTGATCTTACTAAATCCACATTTAATCTGTTTAATTCATTCATATACTCAACGCACTTGTTTTCAAATTCCATGGTTTCAAAAACTTTATCAACCAAATTTAATTTGAGTAATGCCTCAGCATCAATTTTCCCTCCCATGAATAAATATTTTTTACTTTGCGAGGGCGTTAAATATTTTGGAAGAAAGAAAGGTAATGCACCAGAAGGATGAACACCATGTTCAGTATGAACAAAAGAAAACTGCATATCAGAAGAAGCTATTCTAAAGTCAAAAGCAAGACTTGCACCTATGAATGGTGTAACGATAGGACCCTGTAATGCAATAACTGAAATCTTTTTGAAGTCAATTAGGTTAAGTATAAATCGATTTAACAAATTTATCTGCTTGGTTCTTTTGTTTAGACTATCCGGATCTTTAACTTTTGGAAGATGATCATCTGCACTCCCTTCAATAAATATACTCTTGATAAAATTATGATACGATTCTTCATCACAACAACTCAAAGCTGGAATAACGAGAAGTGAATGAATAGCCTCAGAATTATCTGCAAAGCTGATTAGATTAATTAGCTTGTAACTTAATTCAATGTTAGTAGCAATTTCATAGGGATTTGTTAAAATTTCTAGAATTGCAGTTTTTCCTTGAATGTAACTTCTAAAGAAGGGATTTTCAAATTCAAAGTCATTAACTGTTCCCATTTCACACTCCTCATTGATATTTATAATTTCCTCTTACTGTTTTTATTCTAAACATCATCCAGTTGAATTGAAATTGGACCATTAGAACAAAAAATATTTTGCATAAGGGAACTTATTTAATTATCTTTCGACTAACAAGTAAAAATAGTCGAAAAATATTATGAAGACAGAAAAATTAGAACGTAAAACAACAATAATTAAAGTAGCTCAAGATTTATTCTCAAAGTTCGGTCTTGAGAAAACTACAATGGATGAAATTGCTAAAATGGCCAGGATGGGTAAAGCTAGCATCTACTACTATTTTAAGAGCAAAGAAGCTATCTTTAAAGAAGTTGTAGCAAAAGAAGGGAAAGTTATTCAAGATAAAATCAGAATCGCTATTAACAACGAAAAAACTCCACAAGACAAAGTTGCTGCATATTTTATTACAAGGGTTCTTTCAGTAAAAGAACTTTCTAATTATTATAGTGCTCTTAGAGACCAATACTTAGATCACTATTCCTTTATTGAAAAAGCAAGAGAAGCCCACGACATTTTTGAAAAAACTACTATTAGCAATATTCTACAAGAAGGTGTCTCAGAAGGAATATTTGACGTTAAGGATATACACTTAATTTCTGAAATAATTGTTGTAGCCTTAAAAGGTTTGGAATTGAGTTGGTCTTTAGAAAAATCCGAAATTGAAATTAAAAATGATATTAATATGTTATTAAAAGTTTTATTTAAGGGAATTGAAACCAGAAGATAAAAAATTTTGTATAAGTATCGAATACAGAACGCAAATAGTCGAATAATATAATTATAAGGAAAAACATGAAAATATTTGCTGAAATTATTGTAAAATATAGAATAGTTGTAATTGGAATCATTCTGTTAGCCACACTCTTTTTTGGTTATCAATTAAAAGATTTAAAAGTTAATAGCGATATTGTCTCTTATCTAAAGCCCAATGATCCAGCGGTTGTTTTATTTAATCGTGTGGGCGAAGAATACTCTGGTACTGCACTTGCAATGGTTGGAATACAATCAGATGATGTTTTTGAATATAATACCCTTACAACTATTAATAAACTTACCGAAGAATTTAAACAGATTGATGGTGTTGCATCGGTAATGAGTTTAACTGATATTCTCGACATAAAAAGTGTTGATGGGGGATTAGAAGTTGGAAGGTTGATAAATAAAAACAATATACCCACAGATAAAGCAGAGTTGGAGAGCATTCGTAATTATGCCTTATCAAAAGACATGTATAATGGTAGTGTGATCTCCCCTGATGGGAAAATTACTGTTATTATCGCAAGATTAAAGCAAGAGAGTGATAAAATTGCAATAGCAGATGAAATGACTGCAGTTGCGCAAAGAGATGCTAACGATTTCAAGCTTTATTTCTCCGGCATGCCGATGCAGATGACAGAGTTAAGTGATATTATTATTAGCGATATGGTTTGGCTAATACCCATTGTTGCCCTGATGCTTGTTCTTGTCCTATACTTTAGCTTCCGCTCAAAACGAGATGTGATCCTTCCGTTACTAACGGTATTCATTAGCACTGTTTGGGCCTTGGGTTTAATGACAATGGTAGGGGTTGAACTTTCAATGATATCTAATCTTATGCCTGTAATTTTAATTGCTGTTGGCTCTGCTTATGGAATCCACATGATCTCCAGATATAATGAAGATATTGCTGGATGCAATGATAGCAAAGAGTGTGTCAAAAAATCATTGTCTGAAGTTGGCTTTTCCATTGTTTTAGCTGGCGTCACAACGCTTATTGGTTTTCTCTCTTTTACCGGTGCATATTTAACCGCAGTTACTGACTTTGGAATTTTTACTGGTATTGGTGTCGGTTTTGCATTGCTCGTTTCAATTACTTTAATTCCCGCAATTTTATCTTTCCTAAGTGCCCCTAAAGTAAAGAGAACAGATCAAGGCAAAGAAGATATTACAATAGCTCGGACGATGGATGCAATTGCCGAATTTGTTCTAAAAAATGAAAAGATAATTGTCATCTCATCACTTGTAATAATTGTAGTTGCTCTAATTGGCCTTCCTAATCTTAAGAGACAAGCAAATATGACGGAATATTTCAGCGATGATACCGATATCCGAATTGCTGAAATAATGATGCAAGAAAATTTTGGCGGTTCAATTCCGGTTCAAATAGTTGTTAGCGGCGATCTTAAAGATCCCTTTGTTCTGAAAGAGATACGCAAACTTGAAAAGTATATGGAAACTGTTCCCTTTGTTGGTAAACCGCAATCAATAGCTAGTTTAATTTGCGAAATGAATAGAGTAATGAACGGTCATTACACTATTCCAGATACACGAGAAGGTGTTACAAATCTTTGGTTTTTTATTGAAAGTGAATCGGTTATGAAACAGCTCGTTAGTGCAAATTCTGATGAAGGTATTATTCAAGCTAACCTTGGGACTATGGATACAAAACATATTAACCAAACAGTTGATTTAATAAACGACTACATAATCAACAATATTCGCGAACCTATTATTGCAATTAAAAACGTGGATTTCAAAAAGCATAAGAGCATTAATGATTTTATTATCAAAGAAATTGCCATACAAATATGTCTTGACGATCTCCGTTATCAAGATAGTTGCAATATCGACCAAAACAGATTAAAAAGTACAATAAGAGAAATAGCAAGCATTGGAAAAGTCAATTATTCAGAAGCAACAATCAATGAATTAGATAATAGACTTCAAGACTTTTTTGATTTTGAATCTGAAATTGAAATTGAGAATGCAAATTCAATAGATAGAATAATAAAGGAAACAATTAAGTCTCTCAATAAATATTCAATACCTGGCGAAAAGAATTTACAACAAATAATTAAGTCGAATGTTTCAAGATCTGTTGCAAGAGATTCTGAAGGGATTGAACTAACTGCACACTCTTTAAACGTAATACTAACAGAATATTATCAGAAAGAGAAAATACTTGCTGGGGTTGAAAAAATAATACCTCTATTCCCAAATGAATTAAGAGACAATCAAAAATTCAAAGATGATTTGCGGGATGATTTATGGCTACTTAATGAAAATAATTTTGCAATTAAAAAAGGTCTTGCTGATGCAAATAAATTGAAAGGGGAGGAAATTGAAATTGGTTTTATCCAGACTGGAATGCCGATAATTTTCACACACATGGACGATAGTCTTATAAAAAGTCAGTTTCAAAGCATTGTAATTGCAATTGCTCTTGTTGCTCTACTTCTCATGGTTCAATTAAGATCATTTGTTGGTGGGTTAATTGCTGTTACACCAATTATAGTAACGGTTCTCCTCAACTTTGCAGTTATGTCATATTTAAATGTCCCACTCGATATTGCTACTATACTTGTTGCCAGTATTGCAATAGGTGTAGGGATCGATTATACAATTCATTTTACAAACCGGTTTAAAGAAGAATACAAAAAAGAAAAATCACAATTAAAAGCAATGGAAAAAACTTTGGAAAGTACCGGCAAAGCTATTCTAATAAACGCCTTATCGGTTGCAATGGGTTTTATTGTTTTATTGTTTGCACAGCTAATACCAATACAGCGTTTCGGATGGCTTACTGCTACAACAATGGTATTTAGCGCCGCTGGTGCAATTACATTTTTACCTGCACTAATTCTTATAACAAAAGCAAAATTTATCAACGGTATGAAAAAAATAGAAAAATAAATCAAAAAATAATTATTAGGAGAGATCAATGAAAAATTTAATTAAACAATTCGTACTAATCTTGCTTACTGTAACATCAATTACATTTGCTCAGGATGCGCAATCAATAGTTGCAAAAGCTGACGAAGTTGCTAATGCACCAAAAGATCAAACCGCAACTATGAAAATGATATTAATTGATAAGGATGGTAACGAAAAAGTTCGAGAAACAACATTTTTACAAAAAGGAAGTGAAAAACGAATAATGAGATTTACATCTCCGGCAGATCAAAAAGGAATTGCCTTCCTAAGCTTGCCTGACGATGTCCAATATCTTTATATGCCTGCATTTCATAAAGTAAGAAGAATTGCTTCACATGTAAAAAACACAAAATTTGCCGGAACTGATTTTTCTTATGATGATCTTAGTTCGTTTGAATATGCAAAACAATATGATGCTAAACAAGTAAGTGATGATGAGGTTTATTGGGTTATGGAGTTAACACCAAAACCGGATGTTGAAAAAGATTACGGTAAACTAATAATGTCGATTCGTAAGGACAACTATTATCCGGCTAAAATAGATTACTACGACAAAGGTGGAAATCTTTGGAAAAAAATGGAACGCCGAAATATAGAAAAAATAGAAAAATATTGGTTTGCTAAAGAAATTGAAATAAAAGATTTGAAAGAAGAACACGGCACAAAAATGGTTCTTTCGGATGTAAAATTTGATACTGGGCTCTCTGATAAAACATTTACTCAAAGATACTTGAAAAGAGCTAAATAAATGATCAATTAAATAAGGAGATACAAAAATGTTAGACCTAATTAAAAAAAGCATCTATTTAGGACTTGGTGCTGCTACAGTAACGAAAGAAAAAATTGAAACTTTAATCGATGAGCTTGTAGAAAAAGGTCAATTGACAAAGGATGATAAACCTAAAGTCGTTCAAGATATTTTCGATAAAATCGAAAAAGAAGAAAAAGAAATCAAAACTAAAATTGACAGTACTGTAAAAGAAACAATGAACAAAATCGGAATAGTTGCAAAGAGTGATTATGATATTTTACTTAAACGAGTTGAAGAACTGGAAAAGAAAATCGCTGAACAATAGTGAAAAGAAATTAGGGATCGGTACAGTGGTCATTAGAAGTTCAAAACATTGTACCTATTTCCAAAATAAGAAATGATCTTGGAAAAGAAGAAATAAAATTATGTTACGAGATATAAGAAAATCGATGCGCCATTTAACGCGCTATCAAGAGATACTGAGAGTATTTGTAAAGTATGGTTTTTGGGATGTTGTTACCAAAATTAAAATTGGTCTTATCCCTGATATGGCAAAGAAAATTTTACCTCAAATTGAAAAGAAGGGATTTGCACATTTAGAGAAATCTGTTCGGTTAAGAATGGCTTTTGAGGAATTAGGAACAACATTTATAAAGCTTGGTCAAATGCTAAGTGTAAGACCCGATTTAATTCCACCAGAAATTGCACAAGAATTTTCTAAGTTACAAGATGATGTTGCTGCTGAACCGTTTGAAAAAGTTGAACTTACTTTAATACAGGAATATAACAAATCGTTATCCAATCTGTTTTCTGAATTTGATAAAACACCCTTAGCTGCTGCATCTATGGCACAAGTTTATAAGGCTAAATTAAAAAGCGGAGAAATAGTTGCGGTAAAAATATTACGTTCAAACCTAAAGCAAAAGATTGCAACAGATATTGATATTTTATCCAATTTAGCTCAACTACTAGTGAAACATATACCGGAAAGTAAATTATACGATCCGGTTGGTATAGTTAAGGAGTTCGATAAAACTATTAGAAAGGAGCAAAATTTAATGCTGGAGGGTAGAAATATTGATACTTTCCGGGGTTATGCTAAAGATGATCCAACTCTGAAAATTCCAATAGTCTATTGGGATTATACTACTGATAAAATATTGGTTACTGAATTTATTGACGGAATTAAAATTTCTGAAATAAATACAATGGATGAAAAGGGTATTGATCGTAAGGAAGTTGCAAAGAATGGTGCTAGTACTTTACTAAAACAAATATTTGAATATGGGTATTTCCATGCAGATCCACATCCGGGCAATCTATTTGTGCTGCCTGGTAATATTATTGCCCCAATTGATTTTGGTATGATGGGTCGTTTAGATGAAGAGATGAAAAAAGATCTGCTGAATATTCTACGTGGACTTGTTGATAAAGATGCTTATCGTATTACGCGAGCACTACTGAAAATTGGTCTGCTTGAAGACCAAGTAAATTCCCGTGCTTTAGAAAGAGATATTTTAGATTTTATCGATAGGTATCACGGTATACCGCTAAACCAATTGGATGCTGCTATTCCACTAAATGAATTTATGGAGCTTATCCAAGAATATCAGATTAAACTTCCTGCTGATCTTGTGATGATGGGTAAGGTACTCGTAATGTCCGAAGCAACTGGTGTTAGGTTATATCCCGAATTTAATTTATTCGAGCTTCTAATACCTTATGCACGTCGAGCTTTTTTTGATTCTCTAAATCCGCTAAATCATTATAAGAAAATATTTAATATTCTTGAACAAAGTTCTGATTTACTAAGAGGTTTACCGGATGATCTACAAAGTCTTCTAATGAAAATCAAAAATGATAAGATGATATTAAATTTAGAGCATAAAGGGCTGGATAATTTTACTAGGGAAATAGATCGTTCCAGTAACAGAATTTCATTTGCTCTTGTTATTGCTGCTCTTATTATTGGCTCATCCTTTGTTATACAAATTGATAAAGGTCCAATGCTTTTCGATTACCCTGCATTGGGGGTTATAGGTTATGTTTTAGCATCCGTATTAGGAGTATGGCTATTAATCGGGATATTGAAATCTGGTAAACTTTAAGTAATGGGAGTTTTTCTCTATTCAACCAATAGGAGCACAATTGCTCAAATATTGCAATAACTAAAAAATGGTTACGTAATTATGTTTTATAAACTTGTTGTTTTATTATTTCGATTTTATTTCTTCTTTTTACTAAATATTAAAGTAATTGGAATGGAAAATATCCCTTCTAAAAGTGCAGCTATATTGGTCTCTAATCATCCAAGTGTACTTGATGGTCCTTTATTATCAGCTACTATTAGAAGAAGGCTTTACCCTTTTGCAAAAATGGAAGTATTTAACTCAAGAATAAAACGTTGGTTTTTAAAAGGGATGGGAGGAATTCCTGTACAGTTAGAAAATTTTACTAAAGCATTTGTTATAGAAACCGAAAAAAAATTAAACGACAATAATTTGCTTCTCATTTTTCCTGAGGGAAAAGTTAATGAGGATAATAAATTAGAAGCATTTAATTTCGGATTTGTGAAGTTAGCTCAGAGATATAATGTCCCTATAATTCCTATCAC
>Ga0209013_10004416_pt1 | contig 12344 bp, 9 predicted proteins | sample Cruoilmetagenom2_FD_187291 | JGI IMG/M metagenome (GOLD analysis project Ga0209013, IMG submission 187291) | Oil polluted marine microbial communities from Coal Oil Point, Santa Barbara, California, USA - Sample 2 (SPAdes) (version 2) | ecosystem: Environmental > Aquatic > Marine > Oil seeps ...
TGTTTCCATATTTTCATTTACTTCTGCTATCCATCCACCCATATTTTTGTCATATCTGACCCCGCATCCTGCCAGAACCGGTAATTCCACATTTGGTACAAAACCGTAACTGTAAGCAAATCCTCCGGTTTTTATTATTTTTTCCTTCCCGGTAATAATTTTTCCATTTCTGTCAGTTTTCCCTACTACTATCTCCTGAAGTGATCCGTTTCCCCTTGCTTCCACAATTCTTCTGTTAAACCTGATCGGAACAAATGAAGTCCAGATCTTCCCGACATATCTCGCACCCTCACTAACCTTGGAGAGGTTATGCAGGAGGACAGGAAGCATTTTGATTTTTCCTGAAATTCCTGTTGATTCAATTACTGAATGAACTTTTGCACCGTTCTTCAAAAATTCATAGGCAGCTGAAAAGAGAAATAATCCGGAACCTCCCACAACAACATCTCTTGACGGCAGGACACCGGAACTTTTCATGAGCACCTGAGACATACCGGCAGAAAAAACTCCCGGCAATGTCCATCCTTTAAAAGGGAGGTACCGTTCTCTTGCTCCGGGTGCAAAAAGTATAACTTCAAAATTCACAGAATTTACACTATTCTTATCTTTCTCAATAAGAAGTTCATTATTATTATAAACACCTATAACTGATGAATTATTAACTATCTCGATATCGCCATTTTTAATGTTATCAATGAACCTGTTACCGATTTTTTTTACATAATCGGGCTTATATTTTTTATTGGTACCGAGTTTTTCCGGGATCTTCCTTAGCAGCTGCCCTCCTATATGGAAGTTCTCATCGATCATAAGGATGGAAAGGCCATTACCTGCGAGCTGATTTGCAGCAGCAATGCCGGAAAACCCACTCCCAATTATTACAACATTATAATTTTTATTCTTCAATTTCAATCTCCATTCCCGGTCTTATATCCTGCATACATGCCCTTACGTTTTTTACCCCGTCAAGAGTAACAAGACACTCATAACAAACACCCATTCCACAAAGTCCACCACGACCCTCCTTTAATACAGGGCTATTCTTCAGTTGTTTGTATCCGGATGCAATAAGGGCAGCAAGAAGCGTTTCTCCCAAATAGGCAGTAACTTCTTTCCCATTAACTTTGATAGCAATTTTTTCCTTTCTTTCAATTGAATCGATCCTTAGATCTTCCATGTATCCCTCATCTAATTTTTTACATCTAAGATGAGTTATTGTCAAGATATAAATGAAGTGTTGACTTGAAAAACAATTGGAATTAAAATATGTAATGTTCTCACATTTATTTTTAATAACATTCAAAACTTTTTCTTCATGTTTTAAGTATAATCACATTGAAGAAATTCAGGAGTAAAAATGAAAAAGGGACTTCTTATAACACTACTGATCGTTATGATAGTTGTAATTCTTATCGGGCTTTCTGCAGGTTATGTTTATTACCAGTTCAATCGTGAACCGAATATTCCTTCCGATTCATATTTGAAGATATATCTGGGCGGGAATGTTGTTGATAATGATAACTCAATCGCACCAAAAAATATAACTGTCAGAGACATCTGGTACCATCTTAAAAGAGCAGAGACTGATAATAGAATAAAAGGGGTAATACTTAAATTAGCATACCTCCGGAGTGGTTTTGCAAAAACGGATGATATTGGAAGATTGCTAAAGGATTTCAGGAAAAGCGGTAAAAAAATATATTCATATATTGAAAGCGGTGGTATAAGGGAGCTTCAGCTGGCCTCATATACAGATAAGATCTACATCTATAAACAAGGTGGCCTTGTCCTGAATGGCCTTGCTATTCAGGCTTTATTCCTAAAAAATGCACTTACCAAGCTCGGGATTGAAGCGGATTTTCTTAATGTCGGGAATTATAAGACAGGCCCTAATATGTTCACCAAAGATGAGATGACTCTTTATCACAGAGAATCACTTACAGAACTTATAGATGATATATATAACTCTTCCATAAAAATCATATCAGAAAACAGGAATGTTAAAGAAAAGGTTATTAGAGATCTGATAGAAGATTTCACAATGGATGGACAAAAAATATTAGAATCCAAACTTATCGACGGATTGAAATATGAAGATGAGATCCTTGATGAGAAAAAAGATAAGGTTGTAAGTTTTTCACTCTACAAAAAGACAACATCTCCGATCCCTTTTAAAGGTAAAGATAAGATCGCTGTTATTTTCACTCAGGGTGAGATCCACTCGGGAAGTTCCGGAGGCAAATCATTTTTTGGTAATGAGATTATGGGTTCTGACACAGTCTCAAAATACCTTCGTGCAGCCAGGAAAAATAAATCCGTTAAAGGCGTTGTTTTGAGAGTGGACAGCCCGGGCGGTTCCCCTTTTGCTTCAGACATTATCAGACATGAAGCGGAGTTGGTAATGAAAGAAAAGCCCCTTATCATATCCATGTCTGATACAGCTGCCTCTGGAGGTTATATGATCTCCCTGTCATCTTCAAAAATATTCGCATTACCACAGACAATAACAGGTTCAATAGGTGTATACGGCGGTAAATTTGTTCTAAAAGGCCTTTATGATAAGTTGGGTATCAATAAGGAAGTCATCAAAACATCAAAATTTGCAAATATGTTCTCTGACTACAGAACTTTTAATAGTGAAGAGAGAAATAAATATATGTCCGTTATGGATGATATTTACAGACTATTCGTAAATGAAGTTATTAAAGGGAGAAATATACCCGAGAATGAGATCAGTAAAGTGGCTGAAGGAAGGGTGTGGTCCGGTTTAAGAGCAAAGCCGCTTAAATTGATTGATGAGTGGGGCGGACTTACCGATTCAATCAACGAAATTGTTAAACTTTCCGGAATAGACAAAAGTAAAGGTTTTGGAATAACGATATATCCACGGGCAAAATCACTCTTTGATCACGTAATGGACCTTCTCGGTTCAGGAAGTGCCGGACTTATCTCTGAAATGAGGTCTGGCCTTGTCAGATACAGGAATTTTTTCCCGGCTATGATCATTCCATTTCAATTAGTGATAGAATAAATATCCGGAGTATTATTTGAAGGTTATATCTGTTTCAGATTTAAAAAAAAGGAACATACTTGATGAGATTGTATCCCACCTTGATTCGGACGGTTTACTGATTTATCCGACTGATACTCTTTATGGAATCGGATGCAACCTTTTCTCTCTTGAAGCTCAGGATAAAATTGATGTTTTAAAAGGGAGAGAAGATGTCCCATATTCTGCAGCCATTCCCGGCCTGGAATATCTGAAAGACCTGACATCCGGACCATTAGATCTATTTGACCTGTTTTCTAAAACCGGATCTTTTTCCATGATGACATTCCTTTTCAGAATAAATAAAAATATTGATAAAAAATTTGTAAAGTACAACAGCCTGATAGGGATCAGGATTTTCAATGAGGGGCCTCTTAAAGAATTGCTGGCGCTAACCGGTTCACCTCTTATAACAACCTCAGTTAATTCAACAGGAGAGCAGCCTCTCAATTCTCCCGAAACGATCAGGGATTTTGCAAACAGATCAGAGTTTTCCGAAGATATTATTTTCATAGATAACGGTTCTTTACCTGATTCTAAAGGATCAACTATTGTTGACCTTTCAGGAGATGAAATAAAGATAGTAAGAGAAGGTGATAATTTTTCAAAAGTAATGGAAATTATCAGCAAACAAACTGATAATAATGATCTATAGTTTTAATTTACCTTTAAGTCTGTCAGTAAAATAGTTCTTCTCTGTATTGTTTCCATAAAGACTGTCTATCTTTCGGAATACTTCAAGAGATTTCACTTTATCTTTACGTTCAAGAAGTTCTGCCTTTAACCACAATGCAGGAATATAATTCTTATTGTACTCAAGGCATTGTTCAAGTTCTAATTCACCCTTATCAAACATTTTGTTCCGGATCAAAAATCCTGCATACTCTGTATGAAAATATTGATAATTATATAGTGTTATCCAGTAGTTTAACCGGGTTTTCATCTTAAGAATATTATTAAATATCTCATCTGCTTTTTCTATTTCCCCTTTCCATTCATAATCAAGTGCTTTCAGATGGAGATAAAATTTATACGGCTTTGAAAAATTTTCCATATCAACATTATTCTTTTTTATTATACTTTCAAGCCATGCAAGATCCTTCTCGAAATCACTGACATTTTTTAATGATAGATTAATTATCGCTCTCACCCACCTTGCCTCTGATGAATTATTGGTAATATTGTCCGAATCAAAAATAGAAAGTGATCTGTTGATCAATTGCAGCCCTTTCTTATAGTTCTTTTTAAGGTATTCCTTGAATGCAAGTTTGGAATATGCATCACCGATGTCATTTTTTTCTTTTGTTGCTTTAAGGTAATTATCAACATTGGATTCTACCTCTGCAAATCTGGCTTTAAGTAATGCAATATCAGAAAGTGTCAGGTATGCCCAGTAAACCCCCTTATTGTCTTTCTTAACAGCAGCTTTTTTTGAAGCTTCTGAATACACAAGATCACCGGAAAAAAAATATCCATCTCCCAGTGAATCAAATGAGTTCGCAGAATTATCAAGGTTCCTGTACTCTTCAAACAATTCTATTGCTTCAACATGGTTCCCGAGATATGAGTTGCAATATCCCAGATGGTTCAATGCACTTGAAAATTCATTATCCAGCTTCAGTGCCTTTTTATAAAAGACTGAAGCTTTCTCAGCATCACCATGATGGAAATATGCTTCTCCAAGTTCATATAGAGCATTTTTTGAGAGAGCATTCCGGTTTCTCAGCTCATTAAGATAGTTTATTTCTTCTGCAAACTTAAAATCTATTCTGGATTTCAGAGCAAGAACTTTCAGTTTCAGCTGTTCAGTAAGATCATTCAAAATAGGAACTATCTCAATTATTTTTTTTCTGGCAAGATCCCCTTTCCCCATAAAATAATACATATTCGCTAAAAAATATTTTGAAGCCGGAGTTTCTATATCCCCTTTAAAACACTTCTCGGCATCCATATATTCATATTTATTAAAATGTCCAAGTCCTTTAAAAAAAGTTTCATATTTTTCCCAATCCGTTCCGTAACTTACTGATATAGGTTTAAAAATGACCTCACCCTTTTTATTGGGAAATAATTTCAAATAGATCCTTTTAGACAATGTATCGATCTGATGGATAAGAATAGAATCACTATTGTCCAGACCGGGAATTGTCATTGAATATTTTTTCTTTCCTCTGTTTGAAGATACGAATATATCAAAATTATATATATTTTCGATCTTTGAGATCGTTCCGTTCAGATCATAAAAAATCCGGTTATCATTCTTTAACTTATCAGGATCAACCCCCTTTTCATCTGACCGGACAATTGAATTAACGGTTTCCTGAGTCACAGTATCAAACTCATCAAATTGATTAAGAGATTCCATGACCAGATATTTCACTCCTCTTTTTACTGAATCGGGAACTTCTCCTTTAAAGTCCTGAATATTAATGAAGAACATATCGGAGTTTCCGGAAAAACTCAGATTTGTTTTACTTTTAAAATAAAGAAATGCAGAGAATATCATTAATACTACCGTAAAATAAATTGATATTTTTTTAAATATAATTTTTTTTGTAGAGAATACAGGGATCGTCTTAGCTTTGATCTTTTTGATTTTATAGACAAGGTCACCAAGATCTTCTATATCAGATGTTCTACGGATCTCCTCAAGAATTTCATTTTTTTCACTCAAATCAATTATTTCAGTTGCCCCTATTTCGATGTTTTTATCTTTATCCATTATTAGATCATTTTGTATCTTTATGATCACATCTCTGACCTCTTTAAAATCTGATAACCGTTCAGATTTTTTCTTTCTGGTAAGTGATGATATCAGCCCTGCAAGAGGAGGAACAAACTTGTCCGTGAACTCTATTTCTTTATTGATCACATTGTACAAAGTATTGATCTGTTCCTTATCGTAGAAAGGATTCCTGCCTTCTATAAGCTCATAAAGGAGTATACCGAATGAGAATATATCACTTTTATTATCAAGAACTTCTCCTCTCGCCTGCTCAGGGGACATATAGGCAACAGTTCCCATAACGATACCTTTTTCAGTAAGATTTGAGTTAACTATCCCTGTTTTCATTGAATCCGAACCTTCCCTGAACTTGGCAAGTCCGAAATCAAGTATCTTTACGATTCCCTTTTTATTAATTATTACATTGCCGGGTTTTAGATCTCTGTGGATTATCCCTTTTTCGTGTGCTTCATTCATCCCCTCACATATTTGAAGTCCGATATCAAGAGTTTTTTGAATTTTAAGTTCTTTAAAATTTATTACAGCATCGAGAGTAACACCATCAATATACTGCATAACTATATAATGGTTATTTTTCTCTTCGTATATCTCATAGATGGGGCAAATATTTGTATGCTCAAGCTGTGAAGCTGTCTGAGCTTCACGCAGAAATCTCATCTTGGATTCCTGATCTGTATCTGTTCCTTGTTTGATACTCTTTATTGCTACCTGTCTTCTGAGCTTTAGATCCTCTGCAAGGAATATGTCACCCATCCCTCCGGTTCCGATGCTTTTTACTATTTTAAATCTGTTATCTAGAATTAATCTTTCTTTAGTGTCACTTCCAAACTCAAGTTTATTATTCCCGTTATCTTTTTCCATTTAATGACCCGAATTTGAATTTTAGCAGACTTCACAACAATTTTCTATCAATTTTTATTCAACAACTTTTTCTAACATGGAAAACGCTAAGATTCTATATTTCTTCAATCTATCATGTATGTTAAACTTAATATAATATGAAAATTGCAGTTGACGCCTCTCCTCTTCACTCAGGATATACCGGTGTTGGCCGATATCTTTACAACCTGCTTGAACATATGAGCCGGTTAGACAAGGATATTGAATTCACACTTTTCTGCAGCAGTGATGTTGATCTAAAGTTTGACAATCCGGGGATTCAAAAGGTTATCCTTAAAACAGAAAAGGGAAATTTATTCTGGCAGAATTTCATATTGAACCGTGCAGTTAAGAAAGGTAATTATGACATGTTATGGTCCCCGAATTACTATTCTCCCATTCTATACAGGAAGAAGTCTGTTTTATCCATGCATGATGTATCCTGGAGAGCACTGCCTGATAATTATTCCTTATCCAATAGAATTGCCCGTGAAATACTTTCCCGATTAAGCCTGAAAAAAGCTTCCGCTGTTTTTACACTTTCTGAATTTTCAGCTTCCGAAATTAAAGGATACTACGGTATAGATCCATCCCGGATAAAAGTGATACATCTGGCTGTTGACGATTCTTTTAAAAGATCTGATGAGATCAGTATTAAAACTTTCAAACAAAAATATGAAATTTCAGAAGGACCTGTTATAGGATTCCTTGGATCAATTTTCAAGCGGCGGAATATTGGGAATCTTATTAGATCATATACTATTTTAAGAGAGTCCTGGCCTTCACTTAAATTAATGCTGATCGGAGAAAATCATGACCCTGAAGTTGAAACTTTATTGAGAAATGAGCCATCTGTGATCCTGGAAAAAAGGCTCCCTGAAAGTGAAGTGAAAGATTTTTATTCCAGTCTGGATCTGTTTATCTATATATCAGAATATGAAGGATTCGGACTGCCACCTCTTGAAGCATTAAAATGCGGTACTGTCCCGCTACTCCTTAATCTAACCTCATTAAAAGAGATATATTCGGATATTGCATTGTTTGTTGAGAAGACTGAGCCGTCGGTATTGTCAGAAAAGATAGATAAATATCTGAGGGATAGAGAGAGTACCCGAAAAAATATACTAACCAGTTTCAGTAAAAAGGAAAGTTATTTTGAATGGGATAGAGTGGCCAGGGAATATATTAGAATATTTTATTCACTGATTCAGCCTGCACCCGAAATCAAGAGAAGTAAAGATCTTCCAACTTCTTCCTGAACCGTTTCATAGAATATTTATTCAGGATATTTCCACTATGCGATAATAATTTTTCTCTGAGTGCTCTGTCATTCCATAAAAGGTTGATCTTTTCCGACAACTCATTCCCGTCAAGGGGATCATTAAGGTATAATGATGCATCTTCCATAACTTCTTCAATAGAGCCTGATCTTGAGGTAATTGAAGGTGTGCCATTCTGTAATGCTTCCAGAGGGGGGTATCCGAATCCCTCATAAAGGCTTGGAAATACAAACAATTTTGCTTTGCTATACAGATATGTCAATTCTTCATCAGAAACAAATCCGGTAAAAAAGAGCATATTTCTGTTCTCTTTTTTGATAATTTTCATTAGCCTTTCTTTATTCTCATCTGATATTAATCCGGTCAACACAAGAGGCTTCCTGAATATATTCAAAGCTTTAACAATCGTTTCAACATTTTTATTTCCGTCAAATCCACCTGCATAAAAAACATATTCCGAGGGAAAATGATTATATTTCCCCATATTCGGCTTTACATCCTTTTTTGCCTGATCTATCGGATTATAAACAACAGTGATCTTGCCGGGAGGAATGTTTTTCAAGTTGATCAGGTCGTTTTTTGTATTTTTCGAGACTGCAATTATCTTATCAGCTGCCTTTGCAGAGTTAAGAATGGCTTTAAATATGAAAATATTTTTTGCCGAAGAAAACTTTTTGAACAAAAGTGGAGTAAGGTCATGAATAGTAATAATATATTTAATACCGGACCGTCTGAAAGGAAGTGCAAAAGCGGTAGAGTGAAAAACATCAATTTTGTGTTTTTTTAATAGACGTGGTAAGAAAATTTTATCTGTAAAGGTAACTGCTCTGCGGGGAGTTTTTATAATTATTCTGTTATGTGACCTTTTATCAATATCGGTTCCATCAAAAAAAAGGAAATAAATATCTTTATTATTTTTGAAAAGTTCAATTATCTGATCAACATATCTGCCTATACCTCTGAACCTTGAATAGGTTTGAAGGGGTCTTGCATCAATCAGTATTTTCATTTGATATTTTCTCTACGATTCTCCAGAATCTGTCCGGAGTATCTTTGACAAACTCATACGCTTCAGGATCACTTTTATTCCACCAGGCCTCCCCTGAAACTCCCACATTATCATTTACAATCACTTCACATCCCAAAAATCGTGCTTCCACAGGCATCCTTCCGGCTCCTTCTGTTCCTACAGGGAGATAAACAAATTGTTCGGCCTTCTCAAATACTTCAAGAACCTCATCAGGAGTGATATCTGAAATTTCAAGCGGATCAATGCCTGACTTTATACAGTATTCTCTTGATTCCTTATACCCTTTAAAAGAGTGGGGCGAATAAAAAATAACAGTTCCTGATTTTTGAATGTTTTTCTTCCTGAATTTTTCAACTCTTTTAAAAAAAGATTTACCAAATGCTGAACTTTCCAAAAATCTTGCCTTTTTTATCTTAAAAAAAGGGTTCTTTTTATAAACATCATATTGTCTGTGAGTAAGAAAGATCACTCCCATAGAATTCCGGTATAATTTTTTGAAATTCATATGGGGACATATACATCTTTTTAAAAAATAGTGTATCGGTTCTTTTTTTGCTCTTGAAAAATCACCGTCATACCTGCAGATTCTCATATCATGTTCAAACAGAATATAATTTTTCCCTGACGAAATATAACTCAATTGTTCCTTTGTTGCTGTTTTACAATTACCTATTATAGTGATGTCATATTTAATACATTCAGATATCTCAAGGTCACTGAACTTTATCTTCTTTATTTCGAACGGACATGCTTCGATCACCGCTGCATCTGTTAATTCTGCACCACCGGGAAACCGGCTTACCTCATCCCTCTTCTCATCATCAAATTTATCGGCTACGAATAGAATTCTCATTTTACCCACTACAATATATCACATAAAATACTTATTTTGCCTTCCCATGCAGGTAATTCTCCATATGGTCCTGATAGTGGCGTATAGTCAGCGCTATCCCTTCCCTAAAGGAGAGTCCCGGTTCCCAAGAGAAGGCTTTTTTCAGCTTGGTGATATCCGCCACAAAATCACCTGTTTCAATATTCACATAGTTTTCCGGCCAGGGGACATGAACAATCGAACCTGTACCGGCCGCGGCAACAATGGTTTCTGCCATCTCTTTGAATGAAATACCCTTACCTGAACCGAGATTGAACACTTCGCCATCGCTCCCGGTATTGATGCCGGAACGGACCAGAACATCCGCTACATCATCAATAAAAATGTAATCACGGACCTGGCTGCCATCTCCATATATGGTGATATCCTTATCTTCAAGAGCCAGTCGGGTGAACCAGTTGATCATACTGTATTTGTGATGTTTGACCTGGCCGCCGGGCCCATAAGGATTCGTAATCCGGAAACATACTGCCGGTATTCCATACACCCGGTGATAGAAAAGGTACAGGTTTTCCGCAGCAGTTTTATTTAAAGCATAGGGGCTAAGGGGCCGAAGTGGCTGATCTTCCGATACCGGGATGGAGTCCACCCTTCCGTACTGCATCCGGCTTCCGGAGTGGATCAGTTTAATCTCCGGATTGACCTCCTTAACAATTTCAAGGATATTCATATGGCCGAGATAATTCAGCTCTGTGTCAAAGAAAGGATCACTGATACTGTCATTATGACTCACCTGGCCTGCAAGGTTGAAAATTAACTCAGAATCTTTAACAAGGGGGGTCATGGACTCCTTGTCCCTGATATCAGAATATTCAACTTTTACTTCATCCCTGACATTCCGGATGTTAAAAAGATTGGCCCCATATCCGGATATTCCCGCATCTGCAATAGTGACAATTGAACCCAGTGCCACAAGCTTCTCAGCAACACGGCTTCCGATCATACCAAGCCCACCGGTTATCAATACTTTTTTTCCGCTATACTCTTTCATCTCCATGGATCACCCTTTTATTAAATCCCCGTAAAACCCCTCAAGGATCCTACTCAGTCTATTGATGTCGAACCGGTCTTCTACATACTTTCTCCCCTGTTTCCCCATCCTCAGCCGGAGTCCCGGGTTATCGATTAGCATTTCCAGGTACATCGCAATTGAATCTGAATCCTTCTCTTTTGCAAGGTATCCGGTTTTTTCATGGGCAACGATCTCCGGGATACCGCTGTGAAAAGAAGACACAACCGGAAGCCCGGAAGCCTGAGCCTCGATCAAAGCAGCCGGTGTTCCCTCTTCTTCCCCGTTTTCCGATTTCACACTGGGAAGCAGGAATATGTCAGATTTACTGTAATAGTCCAGAAGTTCCCGACGGTTCACCCCGCCGGCAAAATTAATCCGTTCGTTCAAGCCTAATGTGTCTACCAGATCTGTCAATTTTTTTATCAGAGGACCATCTCCGATGATGGTATAGTGAAAATTCTTCCCTTTTTTCATTAGTACCGCACAGGCCCTGATACTGTACTCATACCCTTTTTTTTCGATCAGCCGGCCTGCGGTTAGTATCTTCACACGGTCTTTCCCACTCCTGCCCCGGAGAATGTATTTGTGCTTTTTCAGATCAATTCCGATGGGATACAACCGGATTCGGGATTCATCACAGGATAGTGAGATTAACTTTTTCCTGAAATAATCGCAGATTGGAAGAAACAGGTCTCCATGGGAAAATAGCCGGGCATATACATTTTCACCCTTCCCCAGAATATAGGTTGACAGATCATACCCGTAGAAGGTTGTAACCAGTTTCCCCTGTACTCCCCCCTTTTTTATATAAACTCCAATATCTCCAATGTGACCGAAATGGCAATGGATAATATCAAAATCTTTACCCAGAAATGGAATGATGGAAAAAAGCACCTTCAGAGACAGAATATCCTTATCAAAGCCTGAAAGCCTGATACTCTTCATCAGCCTTTTCGGATGCTTCAAAAAATACCTGAAAAAGAGAAATTTCCCCTTTAAAATGCGTAGGAAAGGATTCTTCGGGATAGCGGGGAAATACCCTACCAGGCTCATAAGATTCCGTTTCTCAATTACATCATGGACTTTCCTATCGGTCGGGCGCATCAGGGAGAATATCTCCACCTCATGCCCGAGATCCAGCAACCCTGTGATCTGGTTGAGGATGAAAGTCTCAGATAAGCTGGGGAACACGCCGACTATGAATGCTATTTTCATATATTCTCACTCATTCTTCTATTCCTGTTTTTTTCGGTAAAATTCCCGACAGCTTATTCAGATATCTTTTAAAATAGCAGGAAACAATCATCTTCTGTAATTTGTGAGTACTGAACCTGGATTCCAGAGGATCGGCATAAAATTCGATTCCCTCTTTTTTCAGGATTTTTTTTATATTCTTCAGTATTTTCCCTGATGTACAATTTCTAAGGTTAACCAGATAGAAATAAGTAATATTGGC
>Ga0209013_10004417_pt1 | contig 12344 bp, 9 predicted proteins | sample Cruoilmetagenom2_FD_187291 | JGI IMG/M metagenome (GOLD analysis project Ga0209013, IMG submission 187291) | Oil polluted marine microbial communities from Coal Oil Point, Santa Barbara, California, USA - Sample 2 (SPAdes) (version 2) | ecosystem: Environmental > Aquatic > Marine > Oil seeps ...
GATCTTCACACCTTTTTTTCTTAATCCATCTTGCGTAAAAAGTGAACTTTGATTACTGGGATCTTCACCCAAAATGGCAAGGTCTTCAATACCAAGGTTAACCCATGTTTCATAAAAGAGATTGTTCTCAACAGAGTTTCTTAAAGGTACAGAATCTTCTTGACACCAGTACATCGCAGAAAGTAAAGCATTGATGGAACCCGCAGAGGCACCAGCAACGGCCATTAACTCAGGTTCTACCATCTTGCTTTTCGCTTTTTCCCTTTTAAGTATATTGATAACTGCCCAGTTATATCCTGACTCGTATGCTCCAAGACTGACACCTCCTGAGATGACCATAGAGGCCTTTATCTTTTCACGTTCTGCATGAAGAGTAAGTGTGAGTAGGGTGAATATAAGAGAGAGTTTTAAGAAGATTTTCATGGGGTGTCACCTTTAGAGATAATGTACAAAAATAATATCATATTAGAGGTTAAAATATGAGGGAGTTGAACAGTTTGCACATGTTATACACACTTTTTATATATATTCAAAAAGAAGATCCCAAAAAGGATAAAAAATGAATTCTATAGGTCACGGTTGGGGCATGGGATTTGGTATGTGGTTCATACCCATTTTACTCATTATCATTGTCATTTATCTTTTAAAAGAGAACAGTAAGGATAAAAGCACTTCCGCACAAGATATACTCGATAAAAGATATGCAAATGGAGAAATAGACACACAAGAGTATGAAGAAAAATCAAATATTCTTAAGAAGAATAGCTAAAGATATATAATTGTTTGTAACTTGATTATTTTATACAGAAAGTTTTAAATTGGTTGCGGGAAGAGGATTTGAACCTCTGACCTTCGGGTTATGAGCCCGACGAGCTACCAAACTGCTCTATCCCGCGACAGGATTTATAGATTTTGAAATCTACATTGGTATAAATTAAATAATTGGTTGCGGGAAGAGGATTTGAACCTCTGACCTTCGGGTTATGAGCCCGACGAGCTACCAAACTGCTCTATCCCGCGACAGAATTATATAAGATAATGAAATCTATATTTGGAATTATTTAATTTAATCTATGGATGGGGTAGAGGGATTCGAACCCCCGATACCAGTACCAAAAACTAGTGCCTTACCGCTTGGCGATACCCCATTCTTCACAAGCTTACTGCTTATGTGGACGGCATTATAGCACCAAATGTCTCACATGTCAAGAGGTTTTGTGAAAAAGTTAAAAAAAGTTTCTTAAGTGAAGTACGAATAGGTATAATACATCAAAATAATAGTTGTATATATAAAATATTTGGGAGATTTTGATGTCTAGTGAAGCGATAAAAAGAGTAGAAAAAGCGATTGAAGAAGTAAAAAGAGGTCGCATGGTTATTATGATGGATGATGAGGACAGAGAAAATGAGGGTGACCTTGTTTATGCAGCTACTTTCTCAACCCCAGATATGGTTAACTTCATGGCTAAAGAGGCTAGAGGGCTCATCTGTACACCTGTAACAAAAGAGATAGCAACAAAGCTAGATCTTCTACCTATGGTTACTAATAATGTTTCTAACCATGAGACGGCATTTACTGTCTCTATAGACTCTACAAATGCAGAGACTGGTATATCTGCTGCTGAGAGAGATGACTGTATCTCTAAACTCTCTTCTCCTCAGACTGTGTCCTCAGACTTTGTACGTCCTGGGCATATTTTCCCCCTCATCGCTAAAGATGGTGGTGTTCTTGTACGTACAGGACACACAGAAGGTTCTGTAGACCTTTGTAAACTTGCTGGTCTCGCTCCTGCAGCGGTTATCTGTGAGATCATCAAAGATGACGGAACGATGGCACGTATGGATGACTTGGAGCCTTTTGCAGAGAAACATGACTTGTGTATAGTATATATATCAGACATTGTAGAATACCGTTTGGCAAATGAACAGCTTATTAAGCGTGTAAGTACAGAAGATACGGAACTAAGAGGCACCAAAGTAGAGAAAATTACCTATACCGACCACTTAGACAGAACACATACTGTCATACAGTTCTACAAGTCACACGAAACTGCAAACGTCAAGTTTCACAACATTGGTACAGACATAGGGCTAGTACTTGATGACAAACGTTTCTCCGCACTAAACAACTCCATAGACTACTTAAAAAATAACGGCGGTATATTGGTATTTCTAGATACTAAAACCATCTCCCACGAACAAGCAAGAGAATTTGGTGTTGGTGCACAGATACTTAAAAACTTAGGCATTAAAAATATTAACCTTCTTACTACTAACAAAGATACTGAGTTTGTAGGTTTGGCTGGGTTTGGGTTGGATGTTGTGAGTAAGATAGAGGTTAGTTGAACCCAAAGTTCTCAAATGACAATATACATACATGGTTTCGGCTCTTCAGGGCAAGGTGGGAAGGCTGTTCAGTTTCGGGAGTATTTTGCTAGTATAGGTGAACCTTTCATTGCTCCTTCACTCTCTTATGTACCTGAGTTAGCTATGAGTACACTCGAAGAACTCATAGCTTCTTATGATGATGTGACGTTAGTAGGCTCTTCACTTGGTGGGTACTATAGCATCTACTTGGCAAATAAATATAATTTAAAATGTGTGCTCATTAACCCTGCTGTGCAGTCTTCCAAGACACTTAAGCGCGCTATAGATTTGGCTGGGGTGGCTAAGAACTACTATGATAACAGTAGCTTTTCGTGGAATGAATCTCATTTGGAAATGTTGAAGAAGTATGCTCTTGATGATGTGAAGCAGGGGGACTACTTGCTCCTTTTGCAAAAAGGTGATGATGTTTTGGATTATCGTGAAGCCATAGCAAAAATACCTGATGCAACACTCGTATTAGAAGAGGGTGGTACACATCCTTTTGAAGCTGTTGAGAGACACTTTGAGTTTATACGTAGTTTTTTACTGGAGAATAAACAGACGTATAATATGCTACAATAATCTATCTAACTCAAAATCAACAAAGGTACTAAAGTAGAATGAAAAAGTATTTTCAGAAATTCAGTCTTAACTTTATTAACCTGTTTGGGATAATCATACTTTTTTTCTTTGCTATGCTTTTTACATCACTGGTCATTTTTGAAGAATATAGAGATTTTGAACATGAATCTATCGTTTTACGCAAAAATTATTTAACAACACAAAAGCTAAAAGCAAAAGATGAAACACAAAGAGTCTTACGTTATATAGAATATGTATATAGCACTCAGCGAGCACAGATGGATGAGAGACAATTGCAAAAAAGTGTTGTAAATTCTATTGAACATCTGTTTGATAGAAAAAACGGTAGCTCTTACATTTTTATCTATACACTTGACGGCATGAATGTCTCTGACCCCAACAAGCCTCAAAACAGAGGTAAAAACATGATAAACCTACAAGATATTAATGGTAAATATATGCTAAAGGAGCTTATAGTAGAAGCTAAAAAAGGGGGAGGGTATGTTCAATATGTATGGGACAATCCTGCCAATGCTGTACTTTCTCAAAAGATCTCTTATGCGATGACATTTGAACCTTGGAACTGGCTTATCGGGACGGGTGTTTATCTTAATGAAATAGATGAACGTATTGCTGAAAATAAAGTTAAACTCAAAGAGAGACTCATCAAATATATGATGGAGATATTGACACTGTCAACCATTCTTTTCTGGTTTGCTTTTGCGGGTATCAAGCTCATTAACACCATTATTCATAATGAGATATCCACATTCAGAGATTTCTTCCAAAAATCAGTTAGCCATAATATTGTGATCGATAAAAAACAAATACATATAAAAGAGTTTCAGATCCTTGTTGAATATGTGAACGAGATGGTCTCTGCCATACATCAAAGAAACAATGAACTAAGAGAACTTAATGCTTCTTTGGAAGAAAAAGTTGTACTTAAAACAGCTAAGCTGCAGGAGCAGATAGAATATAATAAGCGGCTTGTAAAGGCCCAAGACAGCTTCATTAAACATTCTATTCATGAGATCAATACACCTCTTGCCGTGATCATGACACATATAGATATACGTAAAATGAAGTTTGGGGAAGACAAATACCTCTCTAAAATTGAAGCTGCCAGTAAGATGATAGCCAATATCTATGATGATTTGAGTTATATGGTTAAAAAGGATCGCTTTACTTATGAAAAAGAGTGGATATCTTTTTCACTTTTTCTAGAAAACCGTATTGATTTTTTTGAAGAGATAGCTGAAGGTAACACGCATAAGATTATTTCAAAGATAGAACCTGATATAAATATCTATATGTCAGATATAGAACTTCAGCGTATTGTTGATAATAATCTTTCCAATGCTATCAAGTATGCCAATAAAAATACGGAGATCAGTGTAAAACTATATGAAGAAAGCAGAGGCATCATTTTGGAGTTCATGACACATTCCAAACAGATCGTAGATACAAAACGTATTTTTGAACCTTTTCATCAAGAAGTAGATATACAAGGTGGGTTTGGGTTAGGTCTAGAGATAGTACACTCTATCTGTAAAAAAGAAAATATTGAAGTGGAAGTGACTTCAAATAGCCAGATCACAGTATTTAAATATACATTTAGCACAAAAGGAGATATAGATGAAAATCCTATTGCTTGAAGATGAGATCATGTTACAAAGTGCCATAGCAGAATACTTGACAGATACAGGGTATACAGTAGATGCATTTGAGGATGGTGAAGAAGCTTTCCCACACTGTGTAGAAAATAATTATGACCTTTTTATCTTTGATATCAATACACCTTCCATAGATGGTCTTTCATTGCTTGAGAAACTACAAAAAGAGAAGATATATGTACCGACTATCTTTATCTCGGCTATTACGCAGATAGAACAGATCTCTAGGGCATATGAATTAGGCTGTTACGATTACCTAAAAAAACCTTTTCATTTAAAAGAGCTTACATTACACATAGACAGACTGCTTAAAATGGCAAATATAGAATCAAAAAGCCTTGTCAATATCTCCAAGATGTATGTATATGATCTTGAAAAGAAGAGATTGCTGTTTGATAATGAAGAACAGACACTCACACACAAACAGGCACAGATTATTAATCTCTTTGCCTCTAACATCAATAAAATAGTTGACTTTGATATGCTTAGACACTATGTGTGGAATGATGACTATGTAGATAATGCGACGATAAGGGCAGAGATACATAGAGTCAAACAGGTACTGAAAGAAGATCTTATAGAGAGCCTTAAGGGTATTGGCTACAGGATCAACAAAGACCATTGATCTTTCTGTAACAAAATGTTACAAACATGATTTTTTATATCTACTATCTTCGTCAATAATCACAATGCTATGCCAATGCTATTTTCATCTTTCATAATAAAATTGAGTTTTAATATGGAGGAAATATGAAAAAAACAGTATTGCTATCACTTATAGCATCGACAATGATCATGGCAGGTGGAGACATTGTACCAGTAGAGCCGGTAGTGGCAGAAGTTGAGAAAGATTGGGGAGAGATCTTTGGTCAGTCTCGAACTTTTTATATAGACAGAACCTACAACGGTATAGTCAACAATAACCGTAATTCACTTGCAACAGGTGGTTATATAGGTTATAAAACACCTGATTTCAATGGATTCACTGCTGTGGTTGCAGCGTATGGTACATATGGATTTGATATTCATGATGAAGATGCAGATGACATTGGATCTAAAAGTTATGACCCTTCACTTTACGGAGATAATTTTGATAATTATGCATTTATCGGACAGGCATACATAAATTATGCATTTGGTAATACCAATATAAAAGTGGGTCGTCAAAGACTTGATACCCCTATGGCTGGTGCAGATGATGCAAGAATGTTGCCCAACCTCTTTGAAGCAGCAGTGTTGAGCAATAAGGATATTGGAAATACGACATTGATTGCAGCACATGTGACGCGTGAGACTACGGGTACATTCTCAAATGTCTATACTCCGGGGGCACTTTCACTTCAAAGTGGTTATGGTTTAGGATTTAAAAGTGGTACAAGTGGTCGTTTTGCCAATATGGGAACGATCGCTTTAGGACATAATGATATCAACGGTGACGGGAGTTTTGATAATAGTACGTCTGGTGTGACTGCCCTGGCTGCGATCTATACAGGTGTTGAAGGTTTAAAACTGCAAGCCTGGGATTATATCGCATGGGATATTCTTAATGCGGTTTATCTACAAGCTGATTACGGCTGGTCTGTCTCTGATACGGTGAAACTAAAAGCTTCTGCACAGTATATTAATGAAAGTGATATAGGAGATTCTTTAGCAGCTTCAGTAAATAGCAACTATTTTGCGGGTAAACTAGGTGCATCCTTTGATGGGCTTAGCGGATATTTAGCTTATTCTGCAACAGGAGACAGTCGTAATGATACAATGAATGGCGGGATCATCACTCCCTGGGGTGGTATGCCGGCATTTACCCAGGGAATGGTCACAAGACATATGTTCTTTGCTGATACAGATACCTGGAAAGTAGCTGCTACATATAAGTTTAGCGATCTTGCTTTGAAAGCAACAGCCTATTATGTAGAGTTTGATGTAAGTTCAAAGAATACCTATAAACCTGGTCAGGACTGGACGGCAAAAGAGTCCGGATTTGACATTCAATACGACGTTGCAGCAGTAAAAGGTCTAAATCTAAGACTTAGAGCAAACTATCCGAGAGATTTTGCACCCGGCTTAGACTGGAATGAGTACAGACTTATAGCAAACTATAATTTTTAAAAGGAATAGATATGACAAAAGAGCAAATAGAACAGGTTAAAAATAACCCCAAATATCAAAAATTAGTGAGTGAGAGAAGCAGATTTGCCTGGACGCTCTCTATTATTATGTTAGTGGTTTATTATGCATTTATTATGACGATTGCATTTAAACCGGAACTTCTGGGAACTAAAATCAGCTCAGGAGTAGTGACTATTGGTATTCCTATCGGGATCGCTATTATCTTTATTGCCTTTATTTTGGCAGGAATTTATGTAAGAAGAGCAAATGGTGAGTTCGATCAACTTACTAAAGAAGTAAGAGAAGAATTGGGAGACATGGCATAATGAAAAAATTATTACTATTGACTTTACCTTTATTGTTAAGTGTAGGTGCTTATGCCGCCGGTGCCATAGAAGGTGAAATTGAAAAACAGCCTCTCAACATTTCTGCGATCATTATGTTCCTGATCTTTGTGGGCGGTACCTTGGGTATTACATACTGGGCAGCCAAAAGAACTAAAACAGCGAAAGACTTCTATACTGCCGGTGGCGGGATCACGGGTTTCCAGAATGGTATGGCCATTGCAGGAGATTATATGTCAGCGGCATCTTTCCTCGGAATTTCCGGTTTGGTTTACCTTGCCGGTTATGATGGTCTTATTTATTCTATCGGTTTCCTTGTGGGGTGGCCGATCATTCTTTTCCTTATCTCTGAGAGATTAAGAAACCTTGGTAAATATACATTTGCAGATGTTGCAGCCTATAGACTTAAGCAGGCACCTATCAGAACACTGGCAGCCTTTGGTTCTATCGCAACAGTGATCTTGTACCTGATCGCACAAATGGTTGGTGCGGGTAAACTGATCCAGCTTCTATTTGGTCTTCCTTATGAGTTGGCAGTTGTACTTGTGGGGACACTGATGATCCTTTATGTGACATTTGGTGGTATGCTTGCAACAACATGGGTACAGATCATTAAAGCGATACTTTTACTCTCTGGTGCAACCTTTATGGCATTGGCAGTACTAAGTCACTTTGGTTTCTCTCTTGATGCAATGTTTACAGCAGCAATTGAAGTACACGGTAAAGGTGAAGCGATCATGGCTCCAGGTGGACTGGTATCAGATCCGATCTCAGCGATCTCACTTGGTGTGGCTTTGATGTTTGGTACGGCAGGTCTCCCACACATCCTTATGAGATTTTTTACAGTTGCGGATGCAAAAGAAGCTAGAAAGTCAGTATTTTATGCGACAGGTTTCATTGGTTACTTCTACATCTTGACTTTCATCATCGGTTTTGGTGCGATCATCATGGTGCTTAATAACCCTGAATATCTTGACCTTGCTAAACAGGCGATTTCCGGTGGATCTCCGATTCTTGGAGGTAAGAACATGGCAGCGATTCACTTGTCGCATGCAGTAGGTGGTAACTTCTTCTTGGGATTCATCTCAGCAGTTGCGTTTGCAACGATCCTTGCGGTTGTTTCCGGTCTTACATTGGCCGGTGCATCTGCGATATCACATGACTTGTACGCCAATGTGTTTAACAAACATGGTGAAGTAGATGAAGCCAAAGAGATGAAAGTGTCTAAAATCGCAACAGTTGTACTGGGAATTCTCTCTATCTTCCTTGGTATTGCATTTGAACAGCAGAACATTGCTTTCGTTGTTGGTTTGGCGTTCGCGATCGCGGCATCAGCTAACTTCCCGGTATTGTTCCTCTCAATGTTCTGGAGCAAATTGACTACAAGAGGTGCGGTTATCGGTGGTAGCCTTGGACTTGGAACAGCTATATTGCTTGTGATCCTTGGACCGATCGTATGGGTTGCAATTCTTGGAAATGCAGAAGCGATCTTCCCATATAAATATCCGGCACTCTTCTCTGTATCTGTAGCCTTTGCAGGTATTTGGTTCTTCTCTATCACTGACAAAAGTGATGCAGCAGCCAAAGAGATTGAAGCATTTGAAGCACAAGATATCCGTTCTCAAACAGGTATTGGTGCAGAAGGTGCATCTTCACATTAATTAGGACGGTATCTGAAGCAAAAGCTCCAGATACCTACGTTAGCCACTAAGGCACTAAAGCACACTTTAAAAAGTGTGCTAAACTTGTATAGCTTTTTTGGTTTTGCCTGAGTCATCTCAATAATCTAGTGAGCTAGGTTATTCAGAGTATTCAGAAAACTTCTAATAAAATAGGATAGGCACAGTGATAGCATTACTAGACAACTTAAAAACACATCTACCTTTTTCACTCCTGGATAAAAATGCTTTTACCTTAATAGAAGAAAGTTCCCAAATCGCTTATTATCCTAAAGATACCATACTGATCGATACACATGCCTTCACTTCTATTTTTTATCTTATTATCAAAGGTATTGTGGAAGCAAAAGAGGGTGAAGAGCTTATAGATATTTATCATAATGATGATATTTTTGGAGGCATAGAACTTATAAAAACCCAGGCATCCAAGTATCAGTATATCGTCAATGAAGAACTTATTTGTTATGAAATACCCAAAGAAGTGTTTTTAATATTATGCCAAAATAACAGTGAATTCAAAAATTATTTTTTCTCTTCCATGGTTGAACGTATAGAGTTGCTTAAAGAGAGAAAAGAGAGTGCTAAAATGGCAGAGATGATGCTTACACGTGTGGATGAGAGTATTTTGCATCCTGCCTGTATAGTGGATCATACGATGCCTGTTATTGAGGCGATCAGAAAAATGGAAAATGAAAATGCAGTAGCACTGCTTGTGAAAAATGAATCAGGATACGGCATTGTGACTGATGCTGATCTTAGAAAATATATTCTTCATCATGAGCAAAACAATTTGAAGATCATTTCTCAGATCCAAACTTATCCTATTATTTCCACTATAGAGGGAGAGCTGCTTTTTAATGTGCTTTTGTTAATGACAGGACGTTCCATTAAACATCTTCCTGTTTTAAATGCACAGGAAGATGTGATAGGTTTGATCGAATTGATCGATCTGCTAAGTCATTTTGCAAATCAGTCACATATTATCTCTGTGCAAATAGAAAAAGCATCTGACCTTCATTCTGTGATAGATGCTTCAAAAAGAATAGATACCATGATCAAAACACTGCATTTAAAAGGTGTAAAATCAAGATATATTGCAAAACTTGTCTCCGAAATGCATAAAAAAATGTATGCAAAATTATTTGAGCTTATCTTCCCGAGTGAATGGCAAGACAAATGTACACTCATATTATTGGGTTCTGAAGGCAGAGGAGAGCAGATATTGAAAACAGATCAGGACAATGGATTGATCTTTGAGGATGGTTTTGAACCCGAAGATAAAGAGGTGATCACCTTGAAGTTTACAGAAACACTTGATGCCATAGGTTTTCCCCGCTGTCAAGGCAATGTGATGGTCATTAATCCTAAATGGGCAAAAAGTACAAGAGAATATAAAGAAGATATCCGCAGATGGATCACTTCTCCCGGTCAAAATGACTTTATCGATATGGCTATCTTTTTTGATGCCTTTGCAGTGGCAGGTAATATCTCTATATTTAAAGAGCTTCGTGATTATTTAAAGGAACAGATCAATCAGCATAAAGAGTTTTTACCACACTTCGCAAGATCCATAGAGAGTTTTGAGTCACCGCTTGGACTCTTTTCTCGTTTTGTGTCAAAGGATGAAGGACATAAAGATGAGATCGACATTAAAAAAGGGGCTTTGTTCGCAATTATCCACGGAGTCAGAGCTTTATCTCTTGAACATGGCATTCATATAACCAATACGACTGAGCGTATCAAGGCACTTAATAATATTGGCTATATGAGCAAAGAAGATGCTGAAGACTTACTTGAAACCCTGGAGGCGATCAATACACTGAGACTGCATGCCCAGTTGGAAAAACTTGAAAAAGGTAAAATCATAGATAATTATATCTCTCTGCCTGATCTGGGAAAACTGGAAAGAGATATGCTTAAAGAAGCACTCAAAACTGTAGAGAATTTTAAAAAGAGAGTGAGTTATCATTTTCATTTGAGTATGGTGAGTTAGTATGTTTTGGAGTTTAAAACAAAAATGGAATCGTAAACATCTCACAGATGAAAGGTTTTCCTTTTTGTTTGACCCCGCAGATGAAGATGAGATCGTTGTTTTTGACTGTGAAACCACAGGACTCAACCCCAAAGTAGACAAGATCATCTCCATAGGTGCCGTGAAGATAAAAGCCAACAAGATCTTAACCAATGAAGCCATTCATATTTTTGTGAAGCAGGAAGAGCAAATCTCACATGAAAGTATCACAATCCACCAGATACGTCATTGTGATCTGGATGGAGCAATCGACAGTCAGGAAGCGATTGAGAAGTTTCTTTATTATATAGGCAGTAGAAAACTTGTCGGCTATTATCTCGAATTTGATGTCGCCATGATCAATAAGTACACAAAAGCAATGTTTGGTGTTACCTTACCCAATAAACAGGAGGAAGTATCAGCTATTTATTATGATAAAAAGATCGCTACCATACCCCAGGGAAATATAGATCTGAGATTTGATACCATTCTGGAAGACTTGGAATTACCAAAACTTCAGGCACATGATGCGCTTAATGATGCAGTCATGACAGCGATGATGTATCTCAAATTAACACAAATGAAATCTTTTAAGATAACAAGGAGATAAATATGTTAAAAACTATTTTATAGATTTATCGATACAAAAAATTAAAGGCTTGGATATAAAACATGGGAGAATGTAACAAATAGGAGTATTTTACTCCTATTTGAAAATCTCTTTCATTTTTCCTTCCTTTCCCTAATAAAATATGTTAGAATTAATACAATATCCATATAGCCACAAAGGAATAAAATGTTACAAGATATTTATCAACCAAACCCTGAATTCGCAAAAGATGCAACGATCAAGAGCATGGATGAATACCATGCTTTGGTAAAAAAAGCTACAGATGATTATGAAGGATTCTGGGCAGATTATGCAAACGAAAAAATAGACTGGTTTAAGCCATTTAATACTGTACTTGATGAAAGCAATGCACCATTTGTAAAATGGTTCGATGGTGGTCAGCTCAATGTGGCACACCAGTGTATCGACCGTCATTTAGATACGCGTAAGAATAAAGCTGCAATTATCTTTGAAGGTGACAGAGGAGACAAGCAGGTTATTACCTATCTTGACCTTTACTATAATGTAAACAAGTTCGCTAATCTTCTTAAAGAGGATTTTGGTGTTAAGAAAGGTGACAGAGTTGTTATCTATATGCCGATGATCCCTGAAGCAGCGTATGCAATGCTTGCCTGTGCACGTATCGGTGCGGTACACTCTATCGTATTTGGCGGATTCTCTTCTGAAGCACTCAAAGACCGTATCGAAGATGCTGAGGCAAAAGTAGTGATCACAGCAGATGGTGCTTACAGAAAAACAAAACCATATATGTTAAAGCCTGTTGTCGATGCGGCACTGACAGGTGAAACACCGGTTGAAAAAGTACTGGTTGTGGAGAGAAATAATGAAGAAGTTACCTGGGTAGCAGGACGTGACTACTCTTATAATGAGCTTATTAAGAGTAAGTCAGGTAAATGTGATGCTGAACCGATGGAGAGTGAAGATCCACTTTTCTTACTTTATACT
>Ga0209013_10004418_pt1 | contig 12340 bp, 13 predicted proteins | sample Cruoilmetagenom2_FD_187291 | JGI IMG/M metagenome (GOLD analysis project Ga0209013, IMG submission 187291) | Oil polluted marine microbial communities from Coal Oil Point, Santa Barbara, California, USA - Sample 2 (SPAdes) (version 2) | ecosystem: Environmental > Aquatic > Marine > Oil seeps ...
TGTAGGCAAGGCCCGTGATAAACACACCGTGCCTCAGGATGATATTAATGCCCTGTTAATAAAACTGGCTAAAGAAGGTAAAAGGGTTTGCCGATTAAAAGGCGGAGATCCCTTTATATTTGGTCGCGGTGGTGAAGAAATTGACCAGCTGGCAGAGCAGGGTATTCCTTTCCAGGTTGTTCCAGGAATCACCGCTGCGTCGGGTTGTGCAAGTTATGCCGGCATACCATTAACACACCGTGATTATTCTCAATCGGTTCGTTTTGTTACAGGGCATCTTAAAGATGGTGCGCCTGATCTTGACTGGAAAGGACTGATTCAGAAACGTGAAACTCTGGTTTTTTACATGGGCCTGGTTGGCCTTGAAAAAATTTGCTCTTCACTAATAAGTCATGGCATGAAACCCGATACGCCCATAGCTTTGGTGGAACAGGGCACCACACCCGAGCAACGAGTAACCACGGCCACTCTGGCTTCGATGTCGGAAGATATTAAAAAAATTGAAGTGCATCCACCGACCTTGATTATTGTTGGTGAAGTAGTTTTATTAAGAGAAAAACTCAACTGGTTCAACCAGAATTAAAATATGGGCACCTCAGGCTTAAAATGATATGAAGGGATTTGATTTTTATAACTGGGATTTTTTTTACTGGTACGTGGGGCTTGGTGTATTGCTGCTAACCTTGTTAGGTATGAATATTTCACGTCTACGTATTTCAAATAAGGTTGCAAATGGCGATGGCGGAAACCTTGAAATAAAAAAAGCCATTCGGGCTCATGGCAATGCTATAGAGCATGTGCTGCCATATGGTATGGCTGTATTGGTTTTAACGCACATGCGTTATGAAAGTACGGTGCTGGGCATATTGGTATTCGGATTTTTAAGCCTTCGCTTACTGCATGCTTACAGTATGGTGACTTCAGCGTTTAATCTTCGGCGTGTTTCCGCATCAACAACCTACCTGTTTGAGTTAGCGGCATGTGTATTGATTTTCAACGGGATCTATCAAGCCTGAAAATCAATGCAAACAGTGATTCACGAAGAGTTTTAAAAACGCGTTAAGTCACGTTCCTGCCAAAGCTGTTGAGCCAAATCCAATGCCTGCTCCTGTGAATCGGCTTTACCCAAATTCTGCAAGGCAATGGCAGTAGTACCCACAATCGCGTTCACACCGTAATCATGGCTTATATCTCCACGCCATAGATCAATCAGGGGCTTAACACTCATTCCGGTTTCTTTAACATGACGAACCGGTATTAAAGGTGGCCATTCTTCATCTGCTTTTACCCAGTCACCCTGTTCATTTTCCATAATACGTTGTACCAGGCAACGGGCATCGGGTTTTCGTTCTACCTCGCCGGCTTCACCTTTGAAAACTGAAATATTTTTATAAGCCAATGCCAGAGCCGCATCCTGATGCACAGGGCGATAACTGGGGTGAAAAATACCAATCAATACATGATCGGCCTTACTGGGGTTTAATAAGCGAGCCATGGTATGAACCGGTGAACGCAGCCCCAGAGTGTTTCTTAAATCAATAATGTCATGCAATTTAGGGCAAAAGTTTTTTAAGGGTAAATACGCAAAATGATCCGATGCAATTTGTTGGCGTGCTTCGTCTACACTGTTGCAAATATTGATGCCCAGTTCGGGCAAAATATTTTCAGTGTAAAGCCTACCTTCCGTATGACCACCGGCACCGTGCATAAACACCGGAATTTTATTATGGGCTAAGAGCAGAGCAGATAACACATACCAGGGTAAGTGTTTATGTTTGCCAGAATAAGAAGGCCAATCTAAAGTGTTGCCAAGAGGTGAGGTGATAGACGAATCAATAAACTCTTTTGCCGCGCGAATAAAGCCACACAGTTCCGCATCAGTTTCTTCTTTAACACGCAGTAACATTAAAAAGGCACCCAGTTGCACGTCCTCCACTTCATCCCGTAGAACCATGCCCATGGCCTCGTAGGCTTCAGTTTCAGACAGGGAGCGGCTACCCTGTTTGCCTTTACCAAGGATTCTGACGAATTTTGCGAAGGGGTGTTCTACGGACATGTTTTTTTAAATCCAGTTTTGAACTGTGGAGTGACCTTCAACCAGATCCACAAAAGTGTCGTAGCCAGCTAATTGAATACCGGGTAGTAACTTGTTTAGTAAACTTCTGGCCTTAAGGTCGGGTTCAAGGGCATAAATACTCACTTTATCTAAAGCAGTTAGTACTTCAGCACTGGCAGTAGACTCAGCCAGGGCGCCGTACACACCGTTTTCAATCAACAGTAATGTGCTTCCGGGTTTTATTAGACGCAGGCAAGAGCGTAAGGTTTGGTTCTGTAAAGGGGATTGATTAACGGTGTGAAGAATCATGGTTGGTTAATGTAAAATATAAATAATTAAAAAGCTGATAGTTTAAAATTTTAAACTGAATAGGGAGCTAACTGGATAAAATAATATCCTGATCATCCATTAATTCACTCAAAGTGTTTGTATCCAGAATATTAACATCAATTACAAAATCCCCGGTATCAAGCCCCCGTTCTTTCATGGAAACGGCATCAACGAAAACCTTGTCAATGCCATAGCTACTGAACTTTTTAACAGGTTCTGAAAAATCCTTACTTTGAATAGCAGCGGGTTGTTGCTGATCAAGCAGGATAAACAAACCATCATCCATAAAAAGCATGCTTAGTTCCTGCTCAAAAGCGGCAGCCATTAAGCCAGCATCTATAAATTCTCTACCTTGGAAACTGCCGTAGGGTGCTTTTCGATGAACGAAGAGGAATTTTTTCTTGATGGGGTCATTTATTGGGTCGTTGCTCATGGGTTTCCAGGGTTAACCAAAATTGATCAATCTGTCGGATACAATGCCTGCTTCAATTAACTGACCAAGGCCCGATATAGTAAAACCTTTTGCCAGGTTACTAGCCGATTTACCCTGGCGCGCGGCTTCGTCGGCATCCAGAATGCCACGTCTTAAGGCACCCGCCACACAAATTACCAATTCAAAATCGTGTTTATCAGCTAGCTCACTCCAAAGGCTAATGATATTAACCTCGCCTTTAGGAGGGCAGCATAAGTCCGAACCATTGAGCACACCATTACCAGAGAAAAATACCCGGTATATACCATGGCCTTTATCCAGAGCGGCACTGGCAAAATGGTATGCCGAGTTTGAAGCCTGGTGGCTATAGGGCGCTTCTGTAACAGACAGAGAAAATATCATGCAGTAAGGATACAAAAACAAATGAAAATAAAAAAGCCCCGAAAGATGTGTCCATCGGGGCTTTTGGCTTAAAGCAACTAATTTAAATTTTGAACTTAGTCATCAGAAAATACACCAATAAGATGGAGCAGGGTAAGAAAAATATTGTACAGCATAACGTAAAGGGTCACGGTTGCTGAAATGTAATTGGTTTCTCCACCATGAATAATGGCACTGGTTTGCCACATAATCATTCCAGAAGATAAGAGCAAAAACATGCAGCTAATAGCCAGACCTAATCCCGAAATATGCAGAAAAGCATTGGCTATAGCACCAATAAAGGCCACCAGAATACCCACTGTAAGAAAGCCGGTCATAAAACTCAGATCTTTACGGGTAACAAGTACGTAACCGGAAAGAGTGAAAAAGATAAGCGCGGTTCCGCCCAGTGATAGCAGGATTGGTTCGGCACCCGAAGTAGCCAGGTACATATTTAAAATAGGGCCAATGGTAAAACCTAACCAACCGGTCAGACAAAAAACAAACACCAGGCCTAAACCTGAATTTTTGAACTTTTCAGTTAGAAACAAAAATGCAAAGTAGGGGAGTAACATCCAGAGCCCCATATAAGGCGCTTGAATAGCCATAGACACAGCAGCTGTCATGGCGCTGAATAATATAGTGGCCGATAGCAACATGTAAGTTTGACGCAGAACCTTACTGGTGGCTAATGCGGATTCACGTTGAACTTCAACAGCCATAAAATCATTATTTTCCATCTTTAATCTCCAAGATTTACAAAACTATATAAGGCAATATTAGGGGTTTTTGGCCGAATATCAAGGTATAAACTCGAAAAGCCGCACTAAAATGCTCAAGTTTAGTATAGCATTTAACCATTAACCCTATTTTAATGAATTTGAACAAAAATTCGGTCGAAAAACACTCAAAATGAGTATTTTTAATAATCTTTTGATTTGATTGTAAATTATTGTAAAGGTTCCACATTTAAACGATTGACTCAAATTTATTCTCAGGTATCATTTCGCCTTCCTTATGGAGGGGTGGCTGAGCGGTTGAAAGCACTGGTCTTGAAAACCAGCGTGGGTTAGCGCCCACCCAGGGTTCGAATCCCTGCCCCTCCGCCATTCTTTAATAAAAATCCTTTTGTTCTAAAGACTTTCTTTTTTCAATATATAGAGCACCTGTATATAGAGTGCCTGTTCCTCAGGTATCCTGCTGTTTTCGTCATCGATAACTTCCTATTTAGTGTATTTGTTTATAATGCTTTATATATCTATCAATAAGTTATAAATTAAACCAACTGGGCTATATATTATTTAGGCAGGAAAAGGTTCTGTAGCTTTACCAGTAATAGTTTATTCCTTTAATTGGTATGGAGAACAAAAAACCTCCCATGTAATAAGATATTCCAATTAATTAATGTCAATTATTGGGTGTCGGTAAAAAAATATTTTATAGTTTAAAAAAATAAAACTGGAGAAATGAAAATGATTAAACAAGTAATGATTTTTTTCGGAGTGTTGTCCTTTTCTGTAATGGCTTTGGTTTCATTTGCCGAAGATAAAAATGAACCCATGGAAGGAATGACACATCACCACATGAAACATGCCATGAAAGACAGTAGGGTTTCTCTCAACCTCTCACCAGAAATGAAGAGTCATCAATTGTCTAATATGAGAGCCCATTTAGAGGCAGTGCAGACCATTATTGGCTTGGTAGCTGAGGATAAGTTTGAGCAAGCCTCTGATATAGCTCATTCAAAGCTTGGCTTAACTGAAGAAATGAGAAAGATGTGCAATATGTTCGACAATAAAAATTTCACGGCAATGGGCTTGGCATTTCATGAAAGTGGTGATGATCTAGGTGAAGCCCTGAAAACAAAAGACACAAAAAAATCACTCAGAGCATTAAACACTACAGTGGGTTATTGCGTGCAATGCCATGCTACTTTTCGTCAATGAATTAACAGCTATATCTATCAGATAAACAAATGGGCATTCCTTAATTCGACAAACAAAAACGCCACCTGTTGAGCGCGGTATTCATTATGGAGATACTAATTGAAAATTGAGGAAAATATACCTCTTTTAGAAGACATCTTTTCTGACTGGGAAAAAGTAATTGGTTCAGAGTATCCGGGATATAGAAATCACGTTTATCGGATGATCCATTTTTGTCTGGCACTTAAAGATTGTAGCGATGAGGAGCGAGAAAAGATCATTATTGCAGGAGCCTTTCACGATATTGGAATATGGGTAGAAGATACTATTGACTATCTGCCCCCATCGCTGCCTCCAGCTGAGGACTACCTGAATAGCAGAGGTCTTGAGGCATGGTCAGAAGAAATTAAATTGATGATTTTAGAACATCACAAATTAACTAAATACAAGAATGAGCATTACTTGCTTGTTGAGCTTTTTCGAAAAGGGGATCTGGTGGATTTCTCATTGGGTACCTTTAAGTTCGGCATTCCAAAAACGTACGTTCAAGAGCTTAAGGCAAAATTTCCTAACGCAGGTTTTCACAAAAACCTGGCCAAAAGAGCGGGCAAGTGGTTTTTAAAACACCCGATGGATCCAGCCCCGATGATGAAGTGGTAATATATAAACGCAAGAGTGATATATTAAACTCATAGATATTGTTCAGTATTATGTCTTCGAGTATCAATTATGAAAATCTTGTTGAAAGTCTTATTTCTTATATTTCTTGTTTCAGATTCAGTGTCAGCTACACCTATAGTAAATGTAGAAACAAAATACTATAAAGTTTATGGGACAACTGCTGATGTTCTGAGAAAAGAAATGAATACAAAGAGCCCCGTCAGGCAGTCAGGAAATACATATGATGCCTATACATCATGGTATGTGAATTGGCACTTTAACTGGAATATAAGTAAGAGGCATTGTCATATGACAACAGTCACTAGCTCAGTTGATGTCGAGTTTACTTTACCTAAATGGATGAATCGTAACGAATCGAATAATGACCTTAAAAACAAATGGGATCGATATTACAGTGCTTTAATTGACCATGAAAATGGCCATAAAAATTTTGGTATTAATGCTGCAAATGAAATTGAAGAGCAGCTTTCAGGGTTGCCTTCATCAAGCTCTTGCGCCTTATTAAAACAAAAGGCCAATACCTTAGGTAAGGAAATCCTTGATAAATACCGGACCAATGAAAAAAAATATGATAGAAATAGCAACCATGGTGTAAATAATGGTGCTAAATTTCCATAGTCTATTTAATTTAAAATTTTTACTATGAACATTTTTAAGATAATTTTCCTGCTGGCAAGTTTTTTTACGATCATGGCGTGTTCTTCGCTGTGTGCAGATGTTGAAAAAACTGATAGCTACGCTTTCACAGATACTGCACAGACATCACTCGGTAAAATAGCCTCACAGATGGGAGGTAATGATACAATCAATTCCACCATGTACCTGGTAGGCGAGGGCACGGATGCTTTTCTGACACGTATGATGTTGCTTTCCAGGTCTGAGCGTTCTGTTGACGTGCAATATTTTATATGGAAGTCTGATCTTATTGGTAAATTGTTAATGCACCAGATGATTCAAGCTGCAGAACGTGGTGTGCGTGTTCGTATATTGCTGGACGATATTACCCTGGACTCGAAAACAAAAGCGATACTATTTGCAATGGACCAGCATCAGAATATCGATGTGCGAATCTACAACACGCTTTCTTTCAAGGGTTTTCGTTTGACTGCTGCAATTACAAACCCTTTCCGCATAAATCGACGCATGCATAACAAATCATTCACCGTTGATAGTCAATATACGATAATTGGTGGTCGTAATATCAAAGAAGATTATTTTTCTGCCAACCTTATAAGTAATTATAGTGATCTTGATATCGTGTCTGTTGGGCCAATGGTGGTGGAGGTAGATAAACAATTTGATATTTACTGGAACAGCCCGCTGGCCGAACCGGTTAGAAAGTTCAGTGCTTATCTTTCACAGAAAGATCGCTACCAGGAAGTACGGCAGGAATTGACTGAATTTGCACTATCTAAACAGAATTCAGAGTACGCACTTGATCTGAAGGATTCAGATATGTATCTGCGAATCGTGAAAGGCATATCCGGTGAAAATTCGAACCTGCTTTATAAAGGGAAAGCCAATGTCATATATGATGATCCTGAAAAAACCCTGGGTAAGTCAGAACTCGAAACCACATACATGACCGCGCTGATGCAGCCGCATATGGACAAGATAAAAACATCACTCGATTTAATCTCGCCTTATTTCGTTCCTGGTAGAGCTGGAAGTGATTATTTAATCGCTTTGGTAAAAGAAGGCGTCATGGTACGTGTATTAACAAACTCACTAGCCTCTACTGATGGCATTATGGCGCAGTCAGGTTATGCGCGTCAGCGTATCGAGTTGCTTAAAGGTGGCGTTGAGCTTTATGAGCTTAAGCCCAAACAAAAATCAAAAGCCAGTCGCTCTCTTCGTCGCAGCGCTGAGGCGAAAAGTGCGCTACATGCAAAAACATACATCTTCGATCGGAAAGAAGTTTATATCGGTTCGTTTAATTTCGATCCACGTTCGGCAAAAATTAATACCGAGCTTGGGGTTATCTGTGAAGTGCCTGAGATGGCTGAGTTTATGGATTCAGAAATATTTGAAAAAAATATTTCTGAATCAAGCTATAAAATTGAACTGGACATTGAAAAGACAAATATTTTTGGTGTACCGGCTCAAAAGGAAAAACTGGCCTGGGTCGAAACGGTTAATGGTAAGGAGGTTCGCCATACGATATCGCCGGAAACCAGTGCCTGGCGGCGTTTTAATTTGAATATATATTCTATTCTTCCAATAGAGTCACAGTTGTAGTTTGATGGAGAGATTTTTTTAATTAAAAAGTTTTAATATGACGAATTCAACTTCAAGGGCATTATTAAATTAGCTGTAGTAAACAACAGCTCCTGCCAATTACAATATTCAGACCAATCCATTTTATTCCTCTAACGATCTTTATATCGGGGCTATTAACCTCAAGTTAATTACCATTATGTTTATTATCCAGAGAAGACCAGTTAGCCCGTATATTTCGTGAATTGCCAAGGTAATAACGCCGGGCTGATGCGTAAGGAACGTGCTTGCGATTGAAATACCTGGTTATTCATAAGTCGATGGTATGGACCCACTGACCTAAACGACTTCAATGAGCCAAATGAGCATTCAAATATGTCAGTTAACAGTAAGGGGGCAACAATGAACCTAAAACCGCAGTTGGCCGGCCCAAACGGGAAGTTTACACTGCTATGGTAAATTATTTTAAAAATAGAATTTTACCTGTTGGGTGAGTCCGCCTCTTTACTCGATAGCACGCTTATTGGACCCGCTAATTTCGCAAAAAAAGCGCGAAATAGCCGGCTTTTATTCACTTTTTTTTCTTTATATTGGTGCTATATTAGACTGATGGTGTGAAATCTGAAGTTTGAGGCCAGTATGTAGAAATTTCGACAAATAGAAAAATACATTATTTGTATATCGCAGGAATTTAAAATCAAAAGAAGGTAATAAAAACATTTGAGTGAATCAAAAATGAAAATTGGCTTAGCCCTAGGAAGTGGGTCTTCCCGTGGATGGTCTCACATTGGTGTAATTCGCGCATTGATTGACCAGGGAATCACTCCGGATATTGTTTGTGGTACATCCATAGGCGCATTAGTTGGTGCCTCTTACGCGTCAAATAATCTTGAAAAGTTGGAAGAATGGGCCTGTTCACTGACAAAGTTTGAAACCGCCAGGTTTTTTGATATTAACATGTCACTGAATGGTTTTGTAAATATAGACAGGGTACACTTTTTTTTAAATGAATACGTTGCTAATGAGGATTCAGTAATAGAGATACTTGATAAAAGATTTGCCACCGTAGCAACAGAATTGGAAACGGGCAGGGAAGTGTGGTTAACAAAGGGGTCAGTGTTAGAGGCCGTTTGGTCTTCGATTTCCTTGCCGGGTCTGTTCCCTGCAATTAAAAATAATAATAAGTGGCTTGTAGATGGGGGCCTGGTAAACCCTGTTCCTGTTTCAGTTTGTAGAGCTCTGGGTGCAGATATTGTTATAGCTGTAAATTTAAACGGCGATATTATTGGAAAACCGTCTGATACACCAAGAGCTGAAATAAAACAGGATGCAAGTGTTGTAGGTAAAATCACTGACTTGGTTGCTGAATATACCGCTTCGGTATTCTCGACAACAAAAAATGAAAATCAACCGCCGAGTTTATTTGATGCTCTTGCCGGCTCAGTCAATATTACTCAGGACAGAATTACAAGGAGTCGTATGGCAGGAGACCCTCCCGATATTTTACTATCTCCAAAACTTTCACATATTGGCCTTTTGGAACTTTATCGTGCAAATGAAGCTATTAGTGAGGGAGAAAAATGTGTTGAAAGAATGATGACGGAAATTCAACATATTTTAAGATAGGCCAGAATATAATTTTAAAATCGAGATTACTATGAGCAAATTTATTTTGTCTATTGATCAGGGAACAACAAGTTCAAAGGCCATTTTGTTTAATGCAAAAGGCCAGGTTGTATGTCAGGCCCAGCAGGAGTTCAAGCAGGCTTTTCCAAATGATGGTTGGGTTGAGCAAGATGGCGAAGATATTTGGGCTACCAGCTGTTCTGTAAGCAGAAAAGTTATCGACGATTTTAAAAACACATCGGGTTCATTAAGTGACATTTTGGGTGTAGGCATAACCAACCAAAGAGAAACTACTCTGCTTTGGGATAAATCCACTGGAAGATGTCTTTACCCCGCTATTGTTTGGCAGGATCGGCGCACAGCAGTACGGTGTCAGGAGCTTAAACAGGCCGGTTATGAATCTACTATCAGGAAAAAAACAGGCCTCTTATTAGATCCTTATTTTTCCGCGAGTAAGTTGAGCTGGTTGCTGGATAACGTACCCGGTGCAAGAAAACAGGCAGAGCCAGGCAAGCTGGCTTTTGGTACCGTTGATAGTTTTTTATTATGGCGAATGACAGACGGGAAAAAACATCTTACTGATGCAAGCAATGCATCGCGAACCATGTTGTTTAATATACATCAGCAACAATGGGATCAGGAGTTATTAGAAATTTTTAATATCCCGAAAGAGATCTTGCCGGAAGTTAAAAATAGCAGTGATGATTTCGGAAATTGCAGCAAAGATTTTATTGGCATCTCTTTGCCTATTGCAGGGATTGCCGGTGATCAACAAGCCGCATTAATAGGTCAGGCCTGTTTTAAGCCTGGCATGATCAAAAGCACGTATGGTACGGGTTGTTTTATGATGATCAATACGGGTAAAGAAGTACTGCAATCCGAAAATAAGCTATTGTCTACAGTTGCGTATCGTATAAATAATGAAGTGACTTATGCCATGGAGGGCAGTATTTTCACAGCGGGTGCTGCAATAAAGTGGCTTAGGGATGGGTTGCAGTTAATAGAAAATGCCGAGCAGACCGAAGCTATGGCCGCTGGTATTTCTTCAACTGGGGGAGTTTATATGGTGCCGGCTTTTACCGGTCTTGGCGCACCTTACTGGCAACCTGATGCAAGAGGGATAATAACCGGGCTGACATTTAATTCTGATAGAAATGCAATTGTTCGTGCGGCACTGGAATCGATATGCTATCAAAGCAAAGATTTATTAGACGCCATGGTAAAAGATGGCGCGGATTCACCCACGGTTATGCGTGTGGATGGGGGTATGGTCGTCAATGACTGGTTGATGCAATTTTTGGCTGATATGTTAAATGTTGTAGTTGATCGCCCACAGACCACTGAGACTACAGCCCTTGGAGCTGCCTTATTGGCAGGTTTAAGATTAGGAGTTTATGAAAGTCTGGGTGATCTTGCCAGTGTTTGGGGCCACCAGAAGAGTTTCAAACCATCAATGCCTGGTGAAGAACGAAAGACATTGTATGCTGATTGGCAACGGGCCGTGGCTCTAGTTGTTTAGCCGAGGCCTAAGGTTGCCAGGAAATGAAATATATAGATGAGTTGAATTTCAGCCTAGTATGTCAATTTAGTCCTTATTTAATTTCTATTAGTCAAAAACCCCAATAATGAGCAGAGAATTGTGACCTGTATCTCAAATCAACTTCCTAAAATCCTACACCAATCATCAAACACATAGTGTTGATTCTGCTAAATTATAGTTTAGATAAAAAAACCTAAGAGTCCTGAGGTATCGATAACTTTTTTGAACAAAAAGTTCGACAGGTTTCAGTTCAGGCTAAAAGTATCAAAGCGGAATATATTACAATCATTCAACAGGTTAAAAAGATTTTTTCACTATCTGACTCCTCGCAAAAAGAGCATTTTCAGCGTTTGCTGTATATGCTTATTGTTGCTTTTGGTCATACGGCGCTATGCTGGCTTTGTTTTCAGGTCGGCTTATTCCGTGTTGAACTACAGGGATTCATTTTCTTGTTTATGTCCATCTGGGTTGGGCACGGCACTATATTATTAATTGTTGTTAGTGGTTTAAATAAAAAAATATCCGAACCGAGCTTGATGTTACCCCACATGCTCTGGACAACTTTGGGTTTGTTAATTTCAGCGTACTTAGTTGATCAGATGCGATTAAGTATTATGTCACTGTTTTTGGCTGTGATGATCATTGGTGCCTTTCGAGTCAAAATTACCGGTTTTATAATAACTGCAATTTTTGGTGTAGCGGGTTATGCATTAGTTTTATATTTATTAATTAATTTTGAGAAAGAAAGTGTTGGATCTACTGCCCAGATACTGCAAGAGCTATTACAGTTTGGCGCATTTACCCTGGTTACCATAATTTTCACTGTACTAGGTACCGGAATTAGTAATTTGCGTTACCAATTATCCGGGAAAAATATTGAATTACAGCTAGCGCTTGAAAAAGTTCAGGAAGTGGCTATTAAGGATGATTTGACAGGCGTTTATAATCGACGCTTTATTATGGAAGTATTGGAAAGGCAAAAACAACTGGCGGAACGTGGTCAGGAGAATTTTTCATTGTGTTTTGTGGATTTGGATCATTTTAAAAAAGTTAATGATAATTATGGCCATGGTGTAGGTGACAAAGTATTGGTCGCCTGTGCCCATGCTTTA
>Ga0209013_10004419_pt1 | contig 12338 bp, 6 predicted proteins | sample Cruoilmetagenom2_FD_187291 | JGI IMG/M metagenome (GOLD analysis project Ga0209013, IMG submission 187291) | Oil polluted marine microbial communities from Coal Oil Point, Santa Barbara, California, USA - Sample 2 (SPAdes) (version 2) | ecosystem: Environmental > Aquatic > Marine > Oil seeps ...
AAAACACCCATGGTGGTTACAGGATTTGAACCGGTAGATATTCTATTCGGAATCCAGAAAACGATCCACATGCTTGAATCGGGTACGTATGGTGTGGAGAATGCATATCCCCGCTCCGTTAAAAAAGAGGGAAACCTTCCTGCCCAGGCATTGTTAAAAGAGATATTTGAAATCGGCGATCGAAACTGGCGGGGTATCGGATCCATCCCCGGAAGCGGCTACCACCTTCGGAAAAAATATAAGCGCTTCGATGCAGATCTGTTGTTCGATCTGAAGGATATCGAAGCAGAAGAGCCTGCCATTTGTATTGCCGGGGAGATCCTTACCGGAAATAAGAAGCCTTATGAGTGCAGTGCATTCGGCACCCTGTGCAATCCTGAAAAACCACTGGGAGCTCCCATGGTTAGTTCAGAAGGGGCATGTGCCGCATATTTCAAATACAGCATTACAGAAAAAAACTGAAAACCATGTCTGGCAATATCCTAGAGCAATCATGCCCGATTCCGAAATCGGATTATGAGCATATTTTATTGGCGCATGGTGGTGGAGGGAAACTAACCCAACAACTCATCGATAAAATATTTTATCCCCTTCTGGGCAATGAAATATTAGCACGCGGACACGATGGAGCAACTCTTACTACGTCAGGAGTGAAGCTGGCATTTACCACTGATTCCTTTGTTGTTGACCCCATCTTTTTTCCGGGTGGAAACATAGGGGACCTGGCGGTCAACGGAACCGTAAACGACCTGGTTTGCTGCGGTGCCATTCCCAAATTCATTTCGCTTGCATTTATCCTTGAAGAGGGATTGCCCATTGAAGATCTCTGGGAGATTGTAAAATCAATCAGATATGCAGCCGACAGATCGGGTGTAAAGGTTGTTACCGGTGACACCAAGGTGGTTGGAAAAGGGAAAGGTGACAGGATCTTCATCAACACTTCGGGCATCGGAGAGGTCATTGAAGGTACAAACATAGGACCCGAGCAATGCTCTCCCGGAGATGTAATTATCATCAATGGTTCGATTGCAGACCACGGGATTGCCATTATGTCAAAACGAGAGGGGTTTTCCTTTGAAACTGCTATAGAGAGCGATACTGCATCATTGAATGAAATGGTGACAGAGGTCCTCAATAAATATAAATCCGTTCATGTTTTAAGGGACCCTACACGGGGTGGATTGGCCAGTGCACTCAATGAGATCAGTAATTCTTCCAAAACCGGAATCACACTTTACGAAGATAAAATCAGGATCAGTGAAAGTGTTCGGGGTGCATGTGAAATCATGGGTTTTGATCCTTTATACATCGCCAACGAAGGCAAAATATTGATGATCCTGCCGGAAAAGGATGCTCCCGGAGTACTGGATATCCTGAGAACTCACAGGGAGGGAAAAGAGGCAGCAATTATTGGATGTGTCACTGAAGAAGATCCCGGATTCGTCAAACTCAGAACAACCATAGGTAGTTCACGTATCGTAGATATGATCACAGGTGAACAGCTGCCCAGAATTTGTTAACAAGGCCTTACCTGCCATTTGCAATTCCAAGCAACCTTTTTAAATTCTTCAGATCCATTTCCAACCAAATTTAAACTTTTTCACACAAATTGGCCCAATTCCATCCAGCGTTGGATCTTTGTATCGATAAGTTCAATTAATTCAGCGATGCGCATGGATTTTTGGTTGAGTGACCCGTAATCCAGAGTACCGGCATTCAACTCCTCCTCCAGGGAGGCTTTCTCTTTTTCAAGTTTCTCTATCTCCGGCTCCAGCCGGGAATATTCCAATTGTTCCTTATAGGTCAGTTTTGTTTTTGGTTTGGGAAGGGTCTCCTTTATCGGGGAATCGGTCCGATCACCTCCACCCGTTGGGATAGCTTTCGGTATTTGCTTCTTATCTGATTCTAATTGATGCCGGTAAGCAGAATACCTTCCGTAATGATCTTTGATCATCCCGTCCCCTTCAAAAATAAAGAGGTGATCGGTAAGTTTATCCAGAAAATACCTGTCATGCGAAACAAGGACAAGGCACCCTTTAAAGGATAGCAGAAATTCTTCCAACTTATTCAGTGCAAACAGATCCAGATCATTGGTAGGCTCGTCCAGGATAAGGAAATTCGGGTTTTTTATAAGGACAGAAAGCAGATGCAACCGCCGGAGCTCTCCACCACTCAGTTTTGAAATTCTCTTATACTGTGAATCCGGGGAAAACATAAAATGCTCCAGGAATTGTGATGCTGATATGGTCCTCCCGTTCTCCAATGCCACTACTTCAGCAATATCTTTTACTGCATCGATCACCCTCTGTTCCTTTTTCCACTCCTGCCCCATCTGACGGTAATACCCCATAACCACCGTCTCTCCTGTATCTATTCCCCCTGAATCCTGTGATTCCAACCCTGATATCAGATTCAAAAAGGTAGTTTTACCAGTACCGTTTCTGCCGATAATCCCAATGCGCTCGCCCTTTGTGAACTTGTAACTAAACCCGTCGATAATTTGAAGTGAATCATATCTCTTGCTGATCCCATCAAGCTCCAGGATCTTGCCCCCAAGACGGGGAGCTTTGACCTGGAGTTTTAACTCTCCACTCTCCAATATCAGATTTGCTTTATCTTTTATTCCTTCAAAAGCGTCAATCCGGGCCTTGGACTTTCCAGTCCGGGCCTTTGGCATTCTCCGAAGCCACTCAAGCTCCCTTTTCATCAACTGGCTCGCCCGATGAGCTTCCACCTGTCGAACCTCTTCCCTTTCAGACCTTTTCTGCAGGAAATACTCATAATTTCCCTGGAATTGATAGAGGGTACCCAAGCTTAACTCCAGGATGCGATTGCATACACGATCGAGGAAATACCTGTCGTGTGTCACCATCAGCAAAGTCAGATTTGACTGGGCCAGGTAACGTTCGATCCACTCGATCATATCTATATCCAGATGGTTGGTAGGCTCATCCAGGATCAGAAATTCAGGTTCATCCAGGAGTACAAGAGCCAGTGCCAGTCTTTTCTTTTCTCCTCCCGAAAGAGTGGACACATGTTGTGATGTGTCGGTAATCCTGAACAGGTCCAACAACTGTTTCAGGCGCCTTTCATAATCCCAGGCATTGGCCCGGTCCATTTCATTGGTAGCTTCTTCGAGCAGCTTCTCCACCTCAACAGTCTGATTTTCTGAATGATCATTTAACACCTTCTCATAGTGCTGGATCACAGTAAGGACAGGTGTATTGGCAGTAAGGATCAGTTCATCAATGGTAAGCGTATTGTCAAGGTCAGGGGTCTGTTCCAAAAAGGCAGTTTTAATTCCATTGCGAAAGGTAAACTCTCCTGTATCGGTTGACTCCTTACCGGTGAGGATACGCAACAATGTTGTTTTTCCGGTTCCATTTCTGGCAATGAGTGCTGTTTTATCACCGCGTGCCAATCCGAAAGTAAGGCCTTCAAAGAGAAGCTGATCCCCAAATGACTTTGATATATTTTCAGCTGAGAGATAGTTCATATTTACATACCTTCAGGTGGGCGAAGATAGCAATAATCTCCCCTTGAAATTTTTACACTTTCCGAATTAAATCTTTTTACGGGATCATTACCTCAAAGGGGAACCAGCACCGGATTGGGTAGAATCAGGAGTCCCTTACCAGGGTAAGTAGAGGTCCTGTTTCAAAAGTAGTCTCCAGTAGCAGAAAGGCAGATAATTGTATATTGTATTCATCATTAGGAAATATCTTTCGAAAACCAATTATAAAAGCCATGATCGTAACCATAGTCCATGTCCGGGTAAAGCCTGAAAATATTGAAGATTTCATCCAGGCAACCACTGAAAATCATCTTTTATCAGTGAAGGAGCCGGGGAACCTGCGGTTCGACGTACTGCAAAAAGGGGATCAATCAGCAGAATTTGCCCTTTACGAGGCGTATGAAAGCGAAAATACCTCTGCTGCACACAAAGAGACGGCACACTATTTAAAATGGAGGGAAACGGTTGCGCCCTGGATGGCCAAACCTCGTGAAGGTGTCCGGTACAATGGACTTCAACCTGAAAAATAACATCTGGAACATCGCTTCTTTATGAGATAAGTCTGAACTTCTTTCGATGTGAATAGTTATACTTTAAAAGCTTAAATAAAACGATAATGAAAAACTTTCCATTAATTATTTCCCTGGCAATTATTTTGATGAGCTGCAACTTTTCGAAGTCAACCGATGCTGGCTCTGAAACCCAATCTGATCCCTCCTACTCACTTACAGAGGTGTGGAGAACAGATACCATCCTGCGTACCTGTGAATCCGTGCTTTATGATAAAAACCGTCAGGTTCTGTTTGTATCCTGTATCAATGGAACTCCGGCAGATAAAGACGGAAAAGGATTTATTTCAATGATCGACCTTGATGGAAAGGTTAAATCTCTTGAGTGGGTGACTGAATTAGACGCCCCCAAAGGAATGGGTATTGACGGGAACCTGTTGTTTGTAACTGATATTGACCAGCTCGTGATTATCGATATAGAGAAGGCTGAAATAAAAGAGAGGATCCAGGTGGAAGGAGCTTCCTTTCTGAATGATGTTGCTGTAAGTGCAGACGGGAAGGTCTATTTTTCCGACTCTGATACCGGTTTTCTCTGGATCTACAGCAACGGCGAGCTAAAAAGCTGGATTACTGAAGGATTGAGCAGGCCAAACGGACTGTTTGTGGAAGAGACGCGGGTATTACTGACCTCTTCCGGAAGCCAGGACCTTAAGATCATAGATAGATCCACCGGGATATCCGAGACGGTTACCACTGAAATTGGTCATGGAGATGGTATTGAATTTATTGGAAAAGAGGGCCACTACATCACATCAAGTTGGGCAGGAGAGATTTTCCTGATCTTCCCCGATTACAGCAAGGTCTCCCTATTGAAAACATCTGATCAGGAGATAAACTCCGCCGATATCGCGTTCAACCGGGAAAAGCAGCTGGTCTATGTCCCGACCTTTTTTGATAACAGGGTGGTGGCTTACAAACTGGAGTAAATATGTGGTATAAAAAAGGAAAACCTGAAAATAACGCTCCCGAAACAACATCACGCTAAACAGAATCCACTTTTAATTCTACAAAATCTGTAGTTTTGAAACGTGGCTAAAAAGAGAAAGCGTTTAAAAGTCAGGGAGCATCAATTATACACCATAAAACCTGCGGTGTGGAGACAATTGAAGCAGGATAACACCATTGATCCGGTCTACCGTTTCAGAAAATGGAAGATTGAGCTATTAAGCAGGCTACTGAATATGGCTTTCTATTTACAATCAGTTCTGCTTTCAAAAAAGATCGGGCAAATATCATTTGAGGGCCACCCACCGGTTTTTATTGTGGGATTATGGCGCAGTGGAACCACCCATCTCCACTATATGATGGCGCGTGATCCTCAATTCGGATTCCTTAATAATCACCAGGCTTTTACATTTAATTTTTCCCTGCTAAGCCTGAAAAAACTGAATAAGATTTTCGACATATTTGTGCCACGAAAAAGGCCTCAGGACAATGTAAGGTTAACCCTGGACGAACCAGCGGAAGAGGAGCAACCACTCAGTACACTTACCACTCACAGCAGCATTCACTCGTTCTATTTCCCAAAGAACCAGCAATATTTTGAGAAGTATCATCTCTTTGAGGGGATCAGTGAGCAGGAAAAATCCCAATGGAAAAAGGATTACCTGTTTCTCCTGAAGAATATTGCTTTCTATAACAGAAAGAGGGACCTGTTGTTGAAGAATCCCCATAATACAGGTCGAATAAAAGAGTTGTTGGAGCTTTTCCCGGATGCAAAATTCATTTTTATTCACCGCGATCCTTACACCATTTTCAGATCTACCAAGAAGCTTTATACCCAAATGATCAGCAGTCGGTTTCTTACCGGCTGTCTCAGATACCAGACAAAATAAAGGCTGCCCAGTAGCGGGGATGTTGGTAAGAAGTCTCATTGATCATGTACCTTTTTGCTTCTGCCAGTGATTGATCCATATCCATTCCCGTTAGCCAGTTGGAATAGAACTCCCGCATAAGCAACTGAGTAGCGTGGTCATCCACTGCCCAGAGGCTGATCAAAACCCTCCTTGCTCCAGCCAGGTGAAATGCCCGTCTGAGTCCGGATACCCCTTCTGAATTGAGCACATCCCCCAATCCCGTTTCGCAGGCACTCAGCACCACCAGTTCGGTACTGTCAAGATCCATTTCCATGATCTCCCATGCAGTGAGAATCCCGTCCCCACTCCCCTTCTGGTAATCATAACCATAAAACAGCGTGCTCTGGGCACCGGAAAAGAAGAGGCAGGACCTTGAAAACGACTCCATATCGAAGACGTATATACCCCTTTTATTGTCTTTTGCAGCAGTATCACTGACCTGGTTTGTGTTCCTGGCAAAAAATCCATGAGTGGCCAGGTGCAGCACCCTGGGATTCTTCACCGCCGCAATGGCATCCTCAGAGGCTGCCGGACCTGTGAGCATGGTACACTCCCAACCCTGTGATTTCAGCATCGATCCAATGCTGTCCACTTCGGTGCGGGTTCCGGGCAGGTCAGAAAGATAAGTTCCCGGAAACATCCTGGACTGGAACTCGCTTACCGATCTTATTGATTCCCCCGGAACCGGGTCCGGAACGGTAGCCAGGGACATACGGAACATTGGATCACCAGCCAGAAGTGCACGCGTGTTGTGACCATAATCCTTTTGTGGTTTGAGCAGATCCTTTAATGAATTGACACACTTGATCCTATACTTATTAATCATGTAGTTGCCTTCCCGGTCTGCCAGCGCTTCCACATTTAACTGGTGATACATGCCATCAGGCGAAAAGAAAATTGTTTTCTTCCCTTCGAGTGCATCATCGATCTTTGACCATAACTGATCGTATAGACGGGAATCAGGAAGTCCATGTTCATTGCCTGCATCCATATAATCCCAGTATCCGTTATACTCATCTTTCAACTCCACCGCATCAGACAACATCAATAACCGGGGCTGTTCCACAGTTTCCCGGGTGATGATGAATGCCAGATAATATGGATGCAATGTGATCCTGGGCGGAGCTGTCCTGTGGTAGAAAAGAATCACCTCAACGGCAGCCTCATCCTCACCAAGTGAACTCCGGATATCCTGCCAGGTCAATGAGGCGTACTTATTCTCAATACCCTCTCCTAACCTTCTGCTTATCTCTATCTCAAGCTGTTGGATCCTGAATTCTATGGAATCCAGGATCTCATGATCCACTCCAAACTCAGACTGAAGGTTGGACAACCTGTTCTTGGAGGAGAGATATTCATCGTGGATCCTGGTCAATGATGTATCTGAGGATTGTGCCAATGCATCCCTCTGATTGCTTTCTGAATACATTAATAAACCCTTGATGAATAGCCGGTTGTTCAATGCATTGGTAAGGACGTCAGGATCCTCAGGAAAATGCAGCAGGAAATTGTTATAATCCGCAAGATGGATCAGGTTACTATAGAAATTGGCGCGTTCCTGAACCGACAGGATGTTCTGCAATTCCAGGAACCGCTCTTTATCCTTTTCGATCACCCACTCAATACTTCTCCTCGACATATCATACTCCTCCAGATAATAGTAATCTGTAAACCTTCCCGATTCAATAAAATAAAGCAGGCTCTCCCTGTTTTCGTCATCAAGGAAAGATGCGATGTCATAGGCTTCGCTGTAAAGGAGTGCGAGGTTCTCTTTGTCACCCAGCATCACATAACTGTCTGCCTGCTCCAACATGCTTTCTGCATAAAACCTGGAATTGCGACCATATCCCTTTTCAACAAGCCTCGATAACTGGTTGCCATAAGCAATCGCCTGATGATACTCTTTCATTCCGAAGTAATACGATCTGTATGCCCTCAAACAATCGATAAACAGCCTGTCGGTTGAATCTACCTCACTCTTCAGACATATCCTTTCTACTTCCCTGATCTCTTTGAGCATCTCATCATCAAAAGCACCATAACTGGCCTGAAACCCTATGTCATGGATCAATGCGTTGGCATAATCAGGATGGTCTGTCCCATATATCCTGCCATAATTCTCCCTGGCCTTTTCGAACATGGCCCTGGCTTCGGCATGATTCCCGATATCGAAATAGGTGGATCCCAGGTTGATCAGAACCCCGGGTTCCTCAGGATCCAACTGATGGGCCCTCTCCAGGCACTGGATCGCCTCACGGAACCGGTGCTGCTTGTGGTATAACAACCCCAGATAGTTGTAAACTGATAATTCATCTGGATACTGCTCTTCTTCAGTCAGTTCAAACTGCTCCCTCGCCAACTGCCAGTAGTACAATGCCCTCTCTTCCTGGTCCGAATCAAAGAATGCCTCTCCCAAAAAAGCAAATACCCATACCACTTCATAATCGGACGAGGGGAGCTTTTTCAGGAGAATGCCCAAAGATTCAACAGCTGTTTCCGCTGCAAGGCCCGGCCTGGATTCATCATCATAAACCATGGCAAGAAACAGCATACTCCTTGCCAGGGCCAGGCTGTCGGTGGGGGTGACTAATCTCCTGGTCTCTATGGCACTCCTGTAGTAGTTTGCGGAGATCTCTAACTCTCCAATGGCCGAGTAATAATGGGCCGTATTCTCAATACCCTGGATATAATTCAGATCCTGCCTGTGAGGATATCTTTCCATATACTCCTCCAGTTTTTGGAAAGCCTCCCGGGCCAGATCCGGTTTCTCCCAGCTGTAATAGAGTGAAGCAAGGTTATTGAGCAGCATCATATAATTCTCAGAATAACCCCCCATCAGTACCAGGTAGATGGAATCGGCCCTTTCAAAATTCAACGCGGCGTTCTCAAAATCTGACTCGTAATAGTAAACCAGGCCGAGGTTGTTACTGACATGGCCATAGGTGAAATTTTTTACCACACCCGGTTCCCTAAAGGCAGCAAGGGCTCTTTCAAAGTTCAGGGCAGATTTTGGGTACTGTTCGTTATTCATATAAATAAGACCCAGGAAGTTGGCGTAACGTGCAAAATCCTGGTCCTTAAGAAAATTCCGCTCATGGATATCCAGGGCTTCTTCAAGGAGGATGGCCATCTGGTCCCATTGGGATCTGGCCATCTCCAACTCAGCCATAAAATAGAGTGACCTGGTATATTCGTAGCTCTCCTTCCCGAACACTTCTAAATTGATTTCCCGGGCACTGGACAGGAGGGATGCGGCCGTTTGATGATATCCCAATTCTGTTTCAATCCTTCCATAAAGCTCGCATACCTTTGCATGATCCGGATCATAGGCAAAGAATGGAAGTATCAACCTGTAAGCCATTATGATGTTCATTTTCGCCATTTCCAACTCCATCAGTCCATGATAGGCCAGGGCCACATTGTAATAGGAAAGCATGAAACGAACATCCGTGGAATCCAGCTTCCGCCTGGAATAGTTCAGGGCCTTTAACGCATCATCCAATGCTTCTGCAAACTGAACATTCTCAGAATGAAGGTTGAATTCTTGTGTTAGCCGCTCCCATTTCTGACCTGAAAGAGAGAGGGATAAAAAAATTGCAATGATGAAAGCAATGGTTCTCATTTCATCAATTCCTTCACGGCGGCTTCGATCTGCTGATCACGTCCGCTGGTCATCACAGCAGGTTCAAGGCGGACTTGTATATCAGGTTCCATCTGGTTATTTTCACAGAATTTCCCATCCGGTGTCCGCCAACCTCCCATGGGGATTCCAAAGACAAGGGATGGATCGATCTGCCCTTCCCACCATACAAAGGTACCTGTTCCTGGTACCGGCATTCCCAGCGTTTTCCCTTCTCCCTTTATTTTGTAAGCAACGGGAAACAGGTGTGCATCAGAATAATTGCTCTCTCCCATAATCACAATAGAAGGCTTGACCCATTTATTGCGAGGTTCATAGCCTATATATTGGCCATGTGGTACTACATCAAAATACTTTGTTCCGGTGAGAAAATCAGAGAGCTCCTCATGGATATTCCCACCTCCATTGAAGCGTGTATCCACGATGATGGCCTCTTTGTTAATATTTCGGCCAAGTGCCTCCTCAACCATGACACGCATGCTTGCATCATTCATGGACCTTACATGAACATAACCGATCTTGCCTCCGGAGAGTTTTTCTGTCTCTGCCCTGCGCTTTCTAACCCAGCGACTGTATAGTAATTGGTTCTCGGCTCCAAGTGAGATCGGTTTGACAATCTCATCCCAGCGTTTACTGGAATCCGGTGCATACAAGGATAACAGTGCTAATTTACCCTCTTTTCGGTTTAACAGCTGGTAGAAATCAAGAGAATCCGTGAGTACAACCCCGTCGATCTTCTCGATGATATGTCCTGCCTTTATCTTTGATGCAGCTTTATCCGCCGGCCCGCCAATAATCACTTCGGCCACTTTCAGACCTTTTCCTGTAAAAGCATAATCATATATGAGTCCCAGGGAAGCGGTTTTATCCGAATTTGGAGCGTTAAAGCGGTAACGGCAACCGGTATGGGATGCATTCAGCTCACCCAACATTTCACTGAGCATTTCCGAAAAATCATAGTTGTTATTGATATAGGGCAGGAATTTTTTATACTCCTCATAGTAGAAATCCCAGTCCACCCCGTGCAGGTCCACTACGTAAAACTTATCCCTCAACTGACGCCAACTATGCTCAAAAATATACCTGCGCTCATTCGCTTGTTTCAGAACCATTTCTCCTTTTACCGGGATAGGTTTCTTCTTGCCGTCTTCAATCTTGACATTAATGGCTTTGCCATCTGCCAGCAGAAGGAGAAACTTCCCGTCAGAAGATAACTCCATTCCTGCCCGCTTGGCACCAATCTTGGTAAAAAGCTTGGTCTCTTTTGTACGGAACTCAGTTACCCATATATCCAGGTTTTTTTCAAACCTGGTCAGGTAATAGAGCTTTTCCCCGTCCTTGGAGAGGACCCAGTCGTTGGCTCTGGATGTATGAATGGTAAGCCTGTTTTTTCGTTCGGTCAGGTTATTCCAGTCTATCTTGATCTCTTCTACCTTATCCTTATCATCTTCATCCTCCTCTTCACCACTTTTATCCTTTTTCCCCTTTTTGCCGGACTTATCCTTATCTTCGGATTCTTTCTCTTCCTTCTTCTTCTCTTCTTCCTGTTCCTTCAGCAGGGCAAACTCTTCCTTCGTAAGGTTGAAGCGATCAAAGGCCTCCTGGGAAAAGAACATGCCGTAAACATCCCAGTTTACTGTGCCTCCTCCCTGGGTACGTGCACCACGTTTGTCGGAACCCCAGACCATCATTTTACCCTTCATGGCCCATTTTGGTCCAAAATCACTGTAACCACTCAGAGTCAGGTTATGGATCTTACCCTTTCCGTCCGAGGATACGAGCCCAACCTCGCGCACAAACATGCGATCGGAAGGCACATAATTCACCAGGAACCATTTCCCGTCCGGTGACCATTTGTAGTACTGATCACCATCCGCATAGGAGTAATTCAGAGGTGCAGGCATAATCATGCGTCTCTTCTTGCTTGCCAGGTTAATGACTTTCAGTGTAACGCGGTCCTCCAGGTAAGCCACCTCCTTGCCATCGGGAGAGTATTCGGGCTGGAACTCTTCCGCCCCGGTAGCAATCACCGTTTCCTGTTTCAGGACAGTCGATACATAGAAATATGGTTCCTCATCACGGACAATGGACAGGGTATATACATCCCAACTGGTATCTTTTTCAGCTGCATAAACCAGGGAGCGTCCATCGGGACTGAAACTAACGCTTCTTTCCTGCCAGGGAGTATTGGTGATCCTTCTGGTAACACCCCCCTCCACACTGCTGACAAATATTTCACCTCTGAAAATGAAGGCAAATTCCTTATCATTGGGAGATAGCTTCATCTCCTGAAATCCTTTGTCAACCGGAACGATTTTTTCCAGTGTATTACGCCCGTCGGCAGCGATATTCACAGCAAGTTTTTCAGGTGAGCCCCCCTGTTTGAGTTTGTAGATCTCTCCATGGTAACTGAAGCAAAGCGTGTTATCGTTTGATATCGTCAGGAATCGAACCGGGTGGTTTTTGAAATATGTGATGGCAGTGGTTTGCTCAGGTTGAGCCATGGAGCTCCTGTAGACGTTGAAAGATCCCGACTCTTCGCTGAGATAATAGTAATCATTGTCATTGGAATCAAAAACCGGATTACGGTCCTCTCCCTCAAATTGTGAAAGCTGGGTGTATGTTTTTTCACTCATGTCATATACCCAGATGTCCCGCGTAACTGCCGAAACATGGTGCTTTCGCCAATCGCTCTCATAACCCTTGACATCGTGATAGATCAATTTTGTTCCCGTTGAATTCAGGGTTGCGTCTATGGC
>Ga0209013_10004420_pt1 | contig 12337 bp, 9 predicted proteins | sample Cruoilmetagenom2_FD_187291 | JGI IMG/M metagenome (GOLD analysis project Ga0209013, IMG submission 187291) | Oil polluted marine microbial communities from Coal Oil Point, Santa Barbara, California, USA - Sample 2 (SPAdes) (version 2) | ecosystem: Environmental > Aquatic > Marine > Oil seeps ...
TGCCGGGGCTTCGCCTCAGGGTGCCTACTTTTGTTTCGAGCCATGGATGGCGAGGGTGAGCGCTACACGGATGTACTTGAGCGCGTCCCCCGGACAAGGCGCACCCAACCACACTAGCTACGACTTACCACACCACTTTCTGTACGTTAATTTGATTCAAGTTCTTTCTGAATATCATTGTAGTGTCTACGTGCGCGACCTCGGCCATCATACTCAGTGCCTCTATCATATTCACGTTGGTAGCGGTTTTTCTCACGTGATTCCCGTTCAGCTTCCTGATATTCTCTCTGACGTTCACGTCGTTCTTCTTCCCATGCTTTACGGCGCTCGTGTTCCTCTTCTCTCCATTGATACTCATCTTCACGATTTTGCTTTTTATTGTATTTACGTCTTTCCTTGTCTCTTTTTTTCTGTTCTTTACGCCATTTCTTTTCTTTATTTTTCTGCTTTTTCCAATGCTTATTTTTTTCACCATATCTATTGTCATGAGGACGACCATCTCTGTCATAGCGATAATCCCTGCCATAATTATTACGATAATAATTGTCCCGATCGTATTTATTACGATCATAGTAATCACGGTCTTTTTGATAACGATAGTTAGGATCATTTGTATATTGATCTTTTCTCAGATTTTTATAAAACTTTCCGCTAAGGGAATCGTCATTCTTTTCCACGGATTCATCTACCGATTCAATGCCGGTAGAAACCGCTGCATCAATCACAGAATTAAGAATTGAAGTTCCTTGAGTCTGTGAACTGGTAGCGGTTGGATTATTGCTGGTGGAACTGCCCCCAGTATTATGATCATCCATATAGGAATAATCTCTCGCTGAGGCGGGTAAAATAAAGACGCTCATTATGGCAATGAGAAAACACAGGCAATATATTTTATTCAATTGTTTCATAGGTAACTCCGAATAAAGTTCGTTCTTATAATGAAAATATTATAGCAGTTATCATAGCCCTAACAGTGTGAACCATTACTGAACCAGTAAAATTAACTGGTTCTAAAACAGGTTTAAAGGGAAATACGTGACAGGAGTTTATCTAAATGGCGGGTTGTCGGCGTTGCACTTGTGGTTATTTACTAGCTTGTAAAATTCCCTGCATGGCCGTTTTATTAATCATTTGAGAATTTTCTACGCTGTCTGATTCACTATAACAACGAAATTCAGGGGCATTTCCTGAAGGTCGAAAATGAATAATATCATCATTAGCAAAAGTAATTCTGAGACCATCAATGGTATTAATATTATCGATATGACCCAGTGTCTCGACCAATTGAGGAAAGTCCGTTTCAATTGCCAATTTATTATCCTGAGCAGTTCCCCGGGTATATTTTGAGATCAGTTTTTTACTTTTTTCCGTAGCAAAATCTTTAATCCGGTCACTGAAAGTATAACGACGGGGTAATTGGGCTGATAATTGTGATAAGGGGATATTCTGCTCAGCCGCACTGTGTAATAGAGTCAATAAGACAATAACTGCATCCCGTGTCGGTAAAGCGGTGAGTACAGAATTATTTTTTCGTATCGGCGTGGCAAGTAGAAATCCGCCATTGGCTTCATAACCGGCAACTGCATGATAATTATCTTCAACATAATGATTCATTGCCTCAATGACATAAGGAGAACCAATACGGGTGCGTTTTACATCAACAAAGGAGGCTGACTTTTCGACACAGGTATTGGAACTTACCGGAGTAACAATATGATCAATGTGCAGATATTGGGCACATAAGATACCGACAATATCACCTCTCAGCCATTCACCTTTTTCATCTGAAATTAATGGCCGATCGGCATCTCCATCTGTTGAGACAATAGCATCCAGTTGATATTCTGCTACCCATTGTTTTGCCAGTGCGATATCTTCTGCTCGTACCGCTTCGGTATCAACCGGGACAAATTGTTCTGAAAAATCCAGATTAATAACTTCTGCACCCAGTTTTTCCAGTATTTCAGGTATCAGCTCGCGAGCAACACCACTATGTTGATAGACGCCGATTTTTTTACCGGCAAAAGCATTTTCAGGAAACAGATCCAGATGGCGTTTTTGGTATTCCTGATCAGCTGTCGGATCAACGGGTGGAAGGAAGTTATCCTGAGCAATAAACTCTCCCTGTTCGTTAAATCCACTATTTCCAACAGCAGTATCCGCCAAATGAATCGTCTGTGCTTTGATAATAATTTCATCTTCCTTGAGTATTTCACCCTCAAGCTTATAAAACTTAATGCCGTTTCTATCATCCGGTATATGACTGCCTGTCACCATAATTGCCGGACAATGATGAGCCAGGCCATAAAGTGCAACTGCAGGTGTAGCAATTAGTCCGGCATTGATGACTTTAATATCATTATCCGAAACTGCTTTAGCACAAGCATTAAGAATTCGTGGCGTACTGCCGCGTAAATCACCGGCCAGGACAATAGTTGAATTGCTGTTTAATTGTCTGGTTTCTTTAAGATACTGAATGAAGCCCTGTGTATAGGCATAACAAACCTGATCAGTCATATCTTTCACCAGACCGCGGGCACCGCTGGTACCAAATTTAACCTGACTGGTCTGCATTAATTCTTCAATAGTTGTTTTCATATACTGTCTTTATCAACACGGCTCAGAGTTTACTCGACCATAAGTATCATCAAAACGTACGATATCATCTTCGCCGAGATAAGTGCCGGTTTGAATCTCAATAATTTCCAGAGGAATCACTCCCGGGTTTTCCAGACGATGTTGGGTGCCAAGAGGAATATAGTTGGATTGATCTTCCGTTAAAACAAATTCTTTTTCACCGCAGGTAATATTTGCAGTTCCTTTTACAACCACCCAGTGTTCTGCTCTATGATGATGCATCTGCAGGGAGAGCTTGGCACCCGGATTAACAATGATTCGTTTTACTTTAAAACGCTCTGTTTCTTCCAGAGTTTCATAACTGCCCCAGGGTCGATAGACCCGCTGATGCAATAAGGCTTCTTCCCGACCACTGGCTTTTAACTGATTAACAATTTCTTTCACATCCTGGGCACGATCTTTATCTGCAACCAGCACTGCATCTGCAGTTTCAACAACAATACAATTATCCATGCCAACGAGGGCAATCATCCGTTCTTCAGCATGAACATAACTATTAGTCACATCATGTTTGAGCACATCACCAATAAAGACATTACCCTCTTCATTACGAGACTTCACTTCCCAAAGAGCTGACCAGGCACCGACATCATTCCAATTGGCATCCAGAGGTAAAACCACCGCCTTATCTGTTTTTTCCATAACCGCATAGTCTATAGAGTCTGATGGTGAGGCAGTAAAAGCAGTATTGTCCAGGCGACAAAAATCCATATCTTTAGTGCCTTCTGCTACAGCTTTATGAACTGCCTGAAATATATCTGTGGAGAGGTCTTCCAGTTCCTGCAAAATAGCGGAAGCCTTAAACATAAACATACCGCTGTTCCAGTAGTATTCACCACTCTCATAATATTTTTGGGCCGTATCCAGATCAGGCTTTTCAACAAACCGTTCAACTTTATAAGCCTCTAAGATAGAACCAACATCTGTCTGCTTACTATTAAGTGATTCTGCCCGTTTAATATAACCATAACCGGTTTCAGCTTTACCAGGAACAATACCAAAAGTAACCAATAGACCTTGCTGCGCAACACGATAAGCTGATTCAATGACTCGATGAAACTCAGCTTTATTTTGAATCACATGATCGGCTGCCAGAATCAGCATCACATCATCGTTTGAATCACTTTTATGCTGAATATATTCAGCCGCTGCACAAATAGCCGGAGCAGTATTGCGTCCCACAGGTTCAAGAATGATCTTATCAACCTCAACCCCGATATCTTTCATCTGCTGGGCAACCAGAAACCGATGCTCCTCATTACAGACAACCACTGGAGCGGCTAAATCTTCAACTCCCTCCAGTCGAGACATTGTTTCCTGCAACATACTCTGCTCACTGCACAGAGCTAGAAATTGCTTCGGATTAAGCTCCCTGGACATCGGCCACAACCGAGATCCCGTCCCACCAGATAAAATAACTGGAATAATCATAAATTCTTCTCTTTTTTCTTTTATTTTTTAAAACCTAACACCTATTACGGTATCATAACATCAGTTTCAGGATAAGCCGTTTTAAACAACCGCTGCAATTCCTCTTTAGCACCGGCATCACCATGAACCAAACGAATCTGCTGTGGTTTATTTCTCATACGTTTAACAAAATTCAATAGATTAGACTGATCGGCGTGTGCCGAATAGCCACTCAAAGTATAGATCCCGGCTTTAATTGGATATTTTTTCCTGCCAAAAAACACGTAGCCGCCTGTGCCATAGTTTTGAATTTCCCGACCCGGTGTCCCCTGAGCCTGATATCCCGTAAATAGCACGTCTGTTCGTTTATCACCTAATAAGGCTTTTAAATAATTGACAATCCGACCACCGCTACACATTCCACTGGCTGAAATTACAATGGCAGGACGTGCTGTTTTTTTCAGATAGTTAACCGTCTCCAGATGGACTTTATGTTCATTTATAGTAATCAATTGAGAAAAATCCAGAGGGTGACGCCCCTGATGCAATTTTTTCTGAGCTTCTGCATCCCAATATTCAGATAATTGCTGATATCTTTCTGTAAATTCACTCGCCAATGGAGAATCTACTATGATTTCCATCTTTTCCCAGATGCTTTGTTTTTTATTTTGACTCTTATTATGCAGAAACAGAATACTTTCCAGTTCGTACAATAATTCCTGAGTACGACCAATGCTGAAGGCGGGAATCAATACCACACCTCTGTTTTGCATGGCTCGCTCAATCACCTGCTTTAATTGGCTCCGTCGATGTTGACGATCGCCATGATTTCTATCCCCATAAGTGCTCTCAAGAACCAGTTGATTACAAGCATAGGGCGACTTTGGTGCCGGCAGTAATGGTGCATAGGGTGCCCCCAGGTCACCGCTAAAGATCACTTTATTAGCTCTTCGTTTACTAGCTCTTTGTTTACAAGAAAGGTCACATTCAATATAGGCAGAGCCCAGAATATGTCCAGCGGGTTTAAGTTTTATTTTCAATTCCCGCTCACTCTTATACAAGGGTACCCGCTGTTTTTCACCATAGTCCAGTGGCACCAGCATTGATTTAATGTGCCGGATGAATTTATCAATGAGCTGTCGATTTTTGGTAAAACCAATTTTTACCGCATCTTCCAACACCTCAGGGAGCAATATTGCACTAGGCTTAGAACAATAAATCGGTCCTTTAAAGCCTGCGGCAAGCAGGTATGGGATACGCCCCACGTGGTCAATATGCACATGAGTAACTATCAGTGCCCGTACTGTCTTCAGGGGGAAATCAATGGCCAGTTGTTCTTGACCGGCTCCAGCAGGTGAGATTTCAGCGCCCTGAAACAAACCACAATCGATAAGCACGCTATTATTACTGTCAATGTGAAGCTCATGGCATGAACCTGTCACACCATTCACCGCTCCATGGTGAGAAATTTTTGCTAAATTCATATTCTATATAGTATTAAGTTCTATGTACTTTGTTTCATGAGAGGCAAATCAAAGTCTTGCAAGAGTTGGTCTGCCTCCTCCATTATATAATCTCTAAAAACAGTTGCGATAGGAGAAAGCCGTTTTCCTTCACGCTGCACGACGTACCAGTGGCGATAGATGGGAAAGCCTTTTACATTGAGAATTTTCAGTGTTTTTGCTTTTAGTTCCACTTCCAGGGTATGCATTGATACGATAGCGAGTCCCAGATCCTCTTCTGCTGCATGTTTAATGGCACGATTATTACTCATGTCCATCTTGGTCTTAAATTCCAGATCATGTTCCTTAAAAAAACGTTCAATGGCACTACGAGTACCCGAACCCTCTTCCCGGATCACAAATTCCTCTTTTGCTAATTCCTTGAGAGATACATGATTTTTTTCTGCCAGATAATGATTTGGGTTAGACACCACAACTAATGGGTTTTCCAGAAAAGGTGATGAGATTAAATTATGACCATCCGGTGGCCTGCCCATAATGACCAGGTCACACTCATTCTGATCCAGTAAATCCAGCAAAGAACTGCGATTCGTGACATCCAGACTGATACTTATTTTAGGGTGAACCCTGGCAAAACGTGCCAGCAAACGAATAACAAAATGATTAGCCGTACTGGCAACCGCCAGCTTTAAATGTCCCTGCTGCAGCGTTTTCATCTGCGCAATGGTTTCTTCCAGATCAAGCAATTGCTGCATGGTACTGCGGGCATAATTATACATTTCATGGCCCACTTCAGTCAGATAAAGCTTTTTTCCCAATTTTTCGATCAGGGGAGTATCAGCCTGTTCTTCTAACTGTTTTATCTGCATGGAAACAGCGGGTTGAGAAAGATGCAGCTCCTTGGCTGCCCTCGTGTAATTTAGAAGCCTGGCCACTACCTCAAAGACTTTGAGCTGTCTAAAGGTCAAATTCATAATATAAATTTTTCTCCCTGGTGCCTGTATTTGGCGTACGACTCAACTTAAAGTGACAAACTTAATAATTTAAATATTTTACATAAGTAAAACCTTATAGTAAACATAAAAAATTAAAGTTTTACTTTATATTAAAAAATTTGTATATTGTCATTTCTGATTTTACATGGGATTTAATTTTACTCAACGAATGCTTTGAAAGACCCTTTTCAAAACAGAGTTTGGTAAAGACCGTTTAAAAGCTTAGCTGTTGAAAAACACAGCATGAGTTATAAGAAATTTAATTAAGGAGTCCAAAATGGATCAATCCGCACGTTATGCTGATTTAAGTTTAGATGAAGATAAATTAATTGCCGATGGTGGCCACATACTAGTTGCTTATACTATGCACCCGATGCCTGGTTTTGGTGGCTATTTAGAGACTGCTGCTCACTTCGCAGCTGAATCATCTACTGGTACCAACGTTGAAGTTTCTACTACTGATGACTTCACTAAAGACCTTGATGCGATGGTCTACGAGATAGACGAAGCAAAAGGCATTATGAAAATTGCTTATCCTAATGATCTTTTTGACCGCAATGTCATTGATGGTCGTGCAATGGTTGTTTCTTTCTTGACTCTTGCTATTGGTAACAACCAGGGCATGGGTGATGTTAAAGACGCACAGATGCAAGATTTCTATGTTCCACCAGCAATGCTGGCTCTTTTTGATGGCCCTAGTGTTGATATCACTGATATGTGGAACCTGTTAGGTCGTTCCAGAACTGAAGGTGGTTATATTGCTGGTACTATCATCAAGCCTAAGCTTGGTTTACGTCCAGAGCCTTTTGCAGAAGCAGCTTACCAGTTCTGGTTAGGTGGTGACTTCATTAAAAATGATGAGCCTCAAGGTAACCAGGTTTTCTGTCCTATGAAGAAAGTTTTACCTTTAGTTCGTGATGCAATGAGACGTGCTCAAGACGAGACTGGCGAAGCTAAAATCTTCTCTATGAACATCACTGCTGATGACCACAATGAAATGTGTGCTCGTGCTGACTTCGGTCTGGAGACATTTGGTGTAGATGCACCTCGTCTAGCATTCTTAGTTGATGGTTATGTTGGTGGTCCAGGTATGGTCACAACGGCTCGTCGTCAATACCCTAGCCAGTACTTACATTATCACCGTGCTGGTCATGGTGCAATCACTTCACCTTCATCGGTTCGTGGTTATACTGCATTTGTACTTGCTAAACTTTCTCGTCTTATGGGAGCTTCTGGTATCCACGTGGGTACAATGGGTTACGGTAAAATGGAAGGTGGTAAGGATGATAGAAACATCGCCTACATGATTGAACGTGATAGTGCTGATGGTCCTTTCTATCACCAGGAATGGCGTGGAATGAAGCCAACTACACCAATTATCTCTGGTGGTATGAACGCTTTACGTCTACCTGGTTTCTTCGAGAACTTAGGTCATGGTAACGTCATCAACACTTCTGGTGGTGGTTCTTACGGACACATCGATTCTCCAGCAGCAGGTGCAACCTCTTTACGTCAGTCTTATGAATGTTGGAAAGAAGGTGCTGACCCAATTGAATATGCGAAAGAACATAAAGAATTTGCTCGTGCATTTGAGTCATTCCCAGGTGATGCTGATTCAATCTTCCCAGGTTGGAGAGACAAGCTAGGCGTTCATAAATAAGAATGAATGCTCAGTTAAGTGCTAAGATTTAAGTAGTAAAATTAAAAGCCCCTGTTTTTAGGGGCTTTTTTTTTCAAATTTATTCAATACGTCACCATAAAGCACACTAGATTATCTTTATATTGTCTGCTCTTCTTTTTAATATAGAGAAGACAATATAAAGATGATTTAACCCGTAACAATAACGTAGCAACCAGCTCATAGCAAGCAATGTAAAGCAAAACGACTGGTATAAAAACCACCAATAGGTAAATAAAAATGAGTGATCAGAATATTGAGCAATACTTAATTAATGAAGAGCCTTTTTATCAAGCACAGGATAATGAAGTGGCGCTGTATGAAGCTGCTTATAACGGACGTTTACCCGTTATGATTAAAGGCCCTACCGGTTGTGGTAAGTCTCGATTTATTGAACATATGGCCTGGAAATTACAAAAGCCGTTAATCACTGTGGCCTGTAATGAAGATATGACCGCTTCCGATCTGGTGGGTCGTTACTTGTTAGATGCAAATGGTACACGCTGGCTGGATGGACCGTTAACCATTGCCGCCCGTATTGGTGCGATTTGTTATTTAGATGAAATCGTTGAAGCTCGTCAGGATACCACTGTTGTCATCCACCCCTTAACGGATCATCGTCGTAACCTGCCTTTAGATAAAAAAGGTGAGTTGATTAATGCACACCCTGACTTTCAATTAGTCATTTCTTATAACCCCGGTTATCAGAGCTTAATGAAAGATTTAAAACAATCCACAAAGCAGCGTTTTACCGCTTTAGATTTTGATTACCCAAGTGCCGCAACAGAAGCTTCAATTATTGCCAAAGAAGCTGGAATTGATTCAGAGGTTGCTTCTAAACTAGTTAAAATTGCAGAAGCTGCCAGAAACTTAAAAGGTCATGGTCTGGATGAGGGAATTTCTACCCGATTAATGGTTTATGCTGCACAATTAATGAATGAGGGGGTTGGTCAGGCTGATGCTTGTCGTATGGCCCTGGTTCGACCCATTACTGATGATGCAGATATTCGCGGAACACTAAATCATACCGTTGATGCAGTCTTTGGTTAATAAGAGTATGAATAGCATCGATGTCAGTGTTGATTTTTCTTTTCAGGGAACACATTACACCCCGGTCATCACCATTGATTTAGACATTTTTGTCCAACAAAAAGAGCCAACCTCTTTTCATCGTCTGATTGCCAATCAACATAAAATTGATTGCTATTCATATTTATACGAAGTTTTAGAATCCAGTGCTATTTCTTATGCCAACCCACAGGGTATGGCAGTAGAGCATACTCAAAACGATCATTTTGATTTGGATACTTATATCAAGCAAGCCAAAGAAAACAATGTAATCAATGCACTTTTAGAAATTGCACAACAAGAAATGAATATCTCTGACTTTGCTAATAATCAATCACTTAAAAATGCTTTATTGCAGGCTTATAGACTCGGCAACAGCTAAGCAGCTCTAGCCATATCAGAGCCGTCAGCCAATAAAGAGCCTTTAGCTAATAAAACAGTTAAGTAACATTCGGGTACACAGCATGGATCAAGAATTACTAGAGCAATACCGAAATCAATTAAAATGCAGCTTCGAACAGCTTGATGATACCTTTGAAGACTGTATGCTTGAAGCCTTTGTTTCACTATCCGATCAGGGCATTAAAGATTACCTGAAAGGTGCTTCTTTAGTTTGCATGATTGGTCGTGGTTTTGAGCCAGTGCTTGTCTATCTTGAAGAAATGCCTCAAGTGGCTAAATTGTTGGGTGAAAACTGCTTAAGCACTGTTTCTCAAGCTGTGTGGGAACTATCGCGCTCACCTAATGGTAATTCAATACCACCTTTTTTAAATTCTATTGCCGAAGCGGCTCGTCGTCTGGGCAGTGAAGAATTATTCCAAAAATACATCGACCTGTTATTTGATTTAGCAGAAAAAACCACGGGTTCTATTCATGGACATCACACCACATTCCCCAGTCCAGGACTACCGCTACTATTGGCTAATGTCCCTTATTTGCTGAACCAGTTATCACTTGAAGGTCTGCAGAATTGGGTGGATTACGGTGTTCGTAATTATCCTGATCACCCTGAACGCCAAGAGAATTATTTCTCACTGCAATCCGCTGATAGTAAAGCCATTTTACAGCGTGAACGTCATGGTACCTTATTTATTGATAATGAACGAAAGCTTGGTTTATATCTCAAAGCCTTATGGGATGTAAAATTCTACATGATCCCTTATTCCACAGGTTTTGATGAGCTACGTAAGCCCGTTCCCTATTTTGATAAATTAGGGGTGCGTGTTCCTGATGTTTTAGATGACGTTGTGCACGAAGCAAAAGATGATGGCACAAAAACAGTAATCACCAAAGGCATTGATCGTTATCGTGCAATTCTTTCACATATTGTTGCCCATAAACGTTGGTCAAAGCCCATTGTTGCCGATAATTTCAGTCCTTTTCAGCGCATTGCAATTGAAACACTGGAAGATTCACGAGTAGAATTACTGGCCATGCGAATTTATCCAGGTCTGCGCTCAATCTACACTTCCTTACACCCCCGTCCCATAGAGGATGATTGTGATAATGAAGTAGAGTCTTGTATTCGCCACCGTTTAGCGATGCTCTCCTATGCCATTTTAAACCCCGATCATGGTTACAGTAATCCCGATATACTAGAATGCCACGAACGTTTCTTTGACGCGATGCAGGATGGTGAATCCAGCACATCAGAGATGGCCTCTATTGCAATTTCTTTTATCGCAAAAACACGTCGTCAAACTGATCAATTAGCAAAAATGTATTTTAAAGATACAGAAATAGACTACCGTGATGAAAACCGTCATCTGTGGATCTATATTGAACTCAGTGATGATGAGGAAATGTTTGAAGATAGTAAAAAGCATGCGAAAAAAGAGGAAGAAGAGGATGATAATGGTCTGCCACCCCGCCACTATCATGAATGGGACTATAATACTAAATCTTATCGCCCAGATTGGGTCAGTCTGTATGAAACGCTGCATCCACCAGGTAACCCTGCCGATATTGATGCCTTATTAGAAAAGCACGCAATATTAGTTAAACGCTTAAAGCAATTGCTGGACTTATTAAAACCACAGCAATATGTTCGCATTCGCTATCAGGAAGACGGCAGTGAACTGGATTTAGATACCGCCATACGTTCTTTAATTGATTATAAAAGCGGCTCCACTCCCGATCCGCGAATTAATATGAGTCACAAGCATGATGGACGTGACATTGCAGTGATGCTGTTACTGGATTTATCGGCCTCATTAAATGAAACACCTGTTGGTAGTGAGAAGACTATTTTACAACTCAGTCAGGAAGCAGTCGCTTTATTATCCTACGCAATCGAACACCTGGGTGATCAGTATGCTATTGCAGGATTTTCTTCCAATACACGTCATGAAGTCCGTTATCAACATATCAAAGGTTATAGCGAACACTGGGGTGATGATGTAAAAGCCCGACTGGCTGCTATTGAAGCAGGTTATTCCACTCGTATGGGTGCTGCTTTACGACATGCGGCTCATTATTTAGGAAATTGTCAGACTGACAAAAAATTATTATTAGTCCTGACCGATGGTCAACCTGCTGATATTGATGTCAGTGATTCTAAATTATTAATTGAAGACACACGAAAAGCAGTACAGGAACTGGATCAAGAAGGAATTTATACCTTTTGTATTAACCTCGATCCTCATGCCGATGAATATGTACAAAGTATTTTTGGTCAACAATTTTTAGTCATTGACAAAGTAGAACAATTGCCTGAAAAATTACCCCGACTCTTTATGTCACTGACCAAATAGCATGATTATTGATCTCATTCGACATGGAACACCCATTGGCGGCAAGATGTACCGTGGACATGCTATTGACCACCCGCTTTCAGAAAAAGGCTGGCAACAAATGCGTGATGCCGTGGGTAATTACAATGAATGGGATCAAATTATCACCTCCCCCCTGATCCGATGCCATGACTTTGCCCGGGAACTCAGCCAGCGTCACCACATTCCCCTGCAAGTAATCGATGCTCTGAAAGAAGTCAGTTTTGGACAATGGGAAGGCAAATCATCAGATGAAATTGATCGCCAGGAATATTTAGACTTCTATCATGATCCGCTGAACAACCGTCCTGAAGG
>Ga0209013_10004421_pt1 | contig 12335 bp, 13 predicted proteins | sample Cruoilmetagenom2_FD_187291 | JGI IMG/M metagenome (GOLD analysis project Ga0209013, IMG submission 187291) | Oil polluted marine microbial communities from Coal Oil Point, Santa Barbara, California, USA - Sample 2 (SPAdes) (version 2) | ecosystem: Environmental > Aquatic > Marine > Oil seeps ...
TCTCCCAAAGCCGTATACAAAGAGTGATTGATGACTATGGCCTGAATTCATTTGATGACTTATTGGCTGAAATTGGTCTGGGCAATCGTATTCCTCAACTGGTAGCGCGTCATCTATTGCCGGAACAATGTGAAGAATTAAATAAAACACAGCAGAAAAGTGGACTTCCTCTGGTTATTAAAGGCACAGAAGGCATGGTGGTTCATTACGGTCGCTGTTGTCATCCCATTCCCGGCGATCGAATCGTTGGCTATATCAGTTCTGGTCGCGGTATTGTGATCCACGCTCAATCTTGTAAAAATGCTCGAGATGTCAGTAAACAAATGCAAAAATGGATTGACGTTGAATGGAGTAAAGAGGTCAATACTGAGTTTAGTGTATCCCTGCGAGTGGTAGCTGAGCATCGTAAAGGTGTATTGGCAACGATAGCTGCAGCCATAGCTGATAGTGAAGCTAATATCGAAAATGTTAATACCAGCGAACAGGAAGATCAGCTTTACTCATTGAATTTTATTATCTCCGTCCGGGATCGCAGGCATCTTGCCGGTATTATGCGCAAGCTGCGTTCACTGGATATGGTGATTACTCTGATGCGCTCCTAGCCAAACACTTTTCTCTAACCAAACAAACGTATGGACTTTGACATGCTGAATAAAATTATCTTATTTACTTTTATATTACTTCTTACATCAGCGGGTTATGCTGATGGTGTTGAGCAAAATAACAGAACAGTTTGCAGCAATCCTCGTCCTGCTGTATGTACAATGGATTACACTCCTGTGTGTGGATTAAGCAAAGATAAAACGGTTAAAACCTATAGCAATGGATGTGGTGCCTGTTCAAATCCTAACGTTATTTCTTATGTGCCTCAGGCATGTCCTGAGCGCATACTCTCAGCAGATGAGCTGAGTCAGTTATTCTCCGGGAATACCTATAAAGCCTCTATTCCATCCAGAAATATACAAATGACTGTTTATGTTGATCCTGATGGTACGATGAGGGGTATGCAGGGCGGACATAAATTTACCTCTAAATGGGCAATCAATGATAAGGATGAAATTTGTGTCAGTTATAGAGATAAAATGAGCTGCCGAATTGTTATAGAAGATAATGGAGTTTACAAGAAATATAAAATAAATGATAAAGGAGAGAAAGTCCTTCTGGTTATCTACCAGTCATTTACTCCGGGAAATATTAATCACTATTGAGTTATTTCAGGGCTTTTCCAACGCCCTGGCTAATAGTTTGATTTACAGCTGATATCCCCCCATTTGCCAGTCCTGTCTCATAGAAAATATACAATAATTTCCTTTTTTTATTGAATTTCCCATATTCTTTGTCTACCTTTTATTTTAAGGTATTACGTAAGGAGGGATAGAATGCCCAGTAATTATCAAGAACTCAAAGTAAAACCACTTCAAGTCGCAGCGACTTTGTGTGAACCCAACTTTTATCCAAAGGGTATTGTCAGTATGGAGGACTCAGCCCTGACGATTATGACGGATTTAACTACTGTTGCTGCAATTACAATCTCACCTTCCTGTAATCTGGAGGAAGCAAATGATCGAATGCTGAAAATGAAAGTGAGGTTATTATTTGTTACTGATGCAAAAGACAGAATTATTGGTTTAATTACCTATACCGATATACAGGGTGAGAGACCGTTACAGTTTCAACATTCCAATGGTGTTGCCAGGGCTGAAATCTGTGTGCTTGATATAATGACGGGCATTGAACATATTGATGTAATGGATTGGTCTGTGGTTGAAAATGCCCGGGTTGGGGATATTGCCACCACCATGCAAAAACTCAATCGTCAGCATGCACTGGTTCTGGAACAGCCATCAGATGACTCCTATCGGATCCGGGGTATTTTTTCCACCAGCTTAATAAGTAAACTGCTGGGTATACAAATTGATACCACAGAAATTGCCCAGACATTTGCCGAATTCGGACGTCTTTTAGGTAGTAAATAAGAGTTATAGGGGCGAATACTCTTGTAGTAAAAGCGCCCCTACATGAAAAATAACCATTAGTTTATCTGTTCTTTCTCTAATCGCTCAATAATCTTCAGATATTGTTTTTCTTTCTTGTTCCATGAATTCATAATAAAAGCCAGTATAATCAGCAGCAGAAATAATGCTGATACGGCTGTTGCTCCGGTTACTGCCAGAACGGCGATATCTGTTAATTGTGTTAAGTCGATACCGCTATCTTTTTTATCTTTTAACATAGCCAGGACAGCCTGTGGATAAACCATTTCAGGTTTAAACCAATAAACCAGCCCCCAGGTGACTACTGTAGAAAATCCAATACTCCAGGTGAGGTAGCCTGAAATTTTCTGAAACAGGGTTCTTTTAAAGATAAATTGTTTTTGTGTTTTTGAGAGCATAAAATTACCTGACTGATAGGGTAGAAAACTTGGATAAAAGCCTTCTTTTTCTATGGTTAAGCCCCATATTATAACTTAACAGCCTTGAGCCAACAAAAACTTTCTACAGAACTCTTTTTATAAAAATATGTCACAAAACGATTATTACAAAACACTGGGCGTCAAACGAAATGCCAGCGATGCTGAAATTAAGAAACAGTATCGTCGTCTTGCCCGAAAATACCACCCGGATGTCAGCAAACTCAATAATGCAGAAGCACGTTTTAAAGAGATCAATGAAGCCTATGATGTGCTGAAAGATAAAGAAAAACGTTCCAATTATGACCGTTTTGGTTCTGCTGAAGGCAATCCTTTTCAGGGCGGTTTTACTCCGCCGCCTGGAGGCGGTCGTGGGCAAAGTAATTCTGGCGGTTTTGGTCAGGGTGATTTCAGCGACATGTTTGATGGTTTGTTTAAAAATTCCCGAGGTGGTCAGTATAACTCAGATCCTTTTTCACAAAGATCCCAACAGCAAAGAACGCACAAAGGTCAGGATCAAACCGTGACCATATCCGTGGCACTGGAAGATGCCTATCATGGTGCTAATCGTACTCTGAACGTTTCTGTACCCGGTGTGCATGGCGGGAAAAAGCTCAAAGTTAAAATTCCTAAAGGAATTAAGGAAGGACAAAAGATACGTTTGGCGGGACAAGGTGCCAAGGGGAATCTTGCCAATGGCGATCTTTTTCTGCAAGTTAAATTCATCAAACACAAACATTTTACTATTGATGGCAAGGATATCAGCCTTGTCCTGCCTATTGCTCCCTGGGAAGCTGCTCTGGGCACAAGCTTATCCATTCCAACGCTGGGCGGCATTGTTGAAATGAAACTGCCTCCCAACACTGAAGGCGGCAAGAAATTACGCTTAAAAGGTCGTGGATTACCCGGCAAAGAACCCGGAGCTCAATATGTTATTCTGCAGATAATGACTCCTGAAGCCAATACCGATGAGCTAAAAGAACTGTATGAAAGGATGCAGGAAATCAGTCAGTTTGAACCACGCAAAGATTTCTAGCACCCCACCCATATAATATTGAACTTAAGTAATGCCAACAGGTCACATATAACATATAAACTAAACCTGCAATAACTAAACCTGCGATCTAAAACTTGATATCTCTTATGAAAGCAAAAACTATGAAAGCAAAAACAATCAGCTATTTTTTATTACTAGCTCTATCAATATTACTTCTGAATAATATATATGCTCTGCCGACACATGACAGTCAGAACAGGGAACTCCCCAGCCTGGCGCCCATGTTGGAAAAAGTCACACCTGCAGTGGTTAATATTTCTACTAAAGGAAATATCCAGGGCAAGGGAGAGCTGCCGGAACTTTTCAATGACCCTTTTTTCAGACGTTTTTTCAAGTTTGATATTCCTGAGCATAGACAGCAGCAGCAACAAGCCTTTGCGTTGGGTTCCGGTGTTATCGTCAATGCTAAAAAAGGCTATATCCTGACCAGCAATCATGTGATTGATAATGCCAGTGAAATTTTAGTTACATTGAAGGATGGTCGCAAACTGGTTGCAGAGCTTGTCGGTACCGATCCGCAAATAGATATTGCGGTACTCAAGGTGAATGAAGCGAATCTTAGTGCAGTGAAATTAGCAGATTCTGATAAGTTACGAGTTGGTGATTTTGCTCTGGCAATTGGTCACCCCTTTGGTCTGGATCAGACAGTGACATCCGGCATTGTCAGCGGCCTGGGTCGAAACGGTTTAGGTATAGAAGGTTATGAAGATTTTATTCAGACTGATGCCTCAATTAATCCTGGAAATTCCGGTGGTGCTCTGGTCAATCTGCATGGTGAACTGATAGGTATTAACACCGCCATCTTTTCTAAAAGCGGTGGTAATATTGGTATTGGTTTTGCCATTCCCGTGAATATGGCCAAATCTGTTATGGACCAGTTAATCAAGCACGGTTCTATCCAACGCGGTCTGCTTGGTGTACAGGTGCAGGATTTAACTTCGGAACTCGCTGCTGCATTGGGTGTGAAAACTACTCGTGGTGCTGTTGTAGCACAGGTCATACCGGGTTCTGCTGCGAGTAAAGTCGATATTAAGGCTGGAGATATTATTGTTAAAGTTAATGAGCGAAAAATTCAAAGTTCTTCTGATCTGCGAAATTATATCGGTCTGAAACGCCCCGGAGATATTGCCAAACTAAAGATATTGCGAGGTAAAAAAACACTGGATATTAAAGCTGTTATTGGTGGTGACCAAATTATATCTTCGCTATCCTCCGACGAGACCTCAAAACAGGGCTTTGACGGCAAGCAGCTACATCCTTCTCTGGAGGGTGCATCCTTTGAACAAAGTGCTGATGGTCAGGGTGTAAAAGTTATAGATATTACTGAACGTTCCCCTGCCTGGCAGGCAGGTTTGCGTGCAGATGATCTGATTATTGCTATAAATCGCCAGAGAATCACTTCTGTTAATGATTTAAAGAATCTTAGTAAAAATAAAAAAGGGCGTACCATTGCGTTAAACATTCACCGAGGTAATTCGGCTCTGTTTTTAGTTCTGCAATAACATAAAATTTTTATTATCATTTTAGGCGAATTCATTCGCCTAATTACTGGATACGTACTTACCAAGGCAAATAATTCAGAAATATACCAATAAATATCACCATTCCAAGCCAGTTATTGTTTAAAAAAGCCTGAAAACACAATTTCTTTTCACGATTACGGATTAAGTACTGCTGATAAAGGGAAAAAATCATCGCCGCAGCGATACCAAGATAGAAAAACATACCTGCCTGCAGCTGCCAGGCAATAACAAGCATGCCAATAAGAAAGGCCGTTTGTAATAAGGCAATAATAAGCTTGTCATTTTCAGCAAAAACAATAGCGGTGGATTTTACTCCAATTTTTAAATCATCTTCCTTATCAACCATTGCATACATGGTGTCATAACAGATTATCCAGAGAATGTTAACAATATATAAAAACCAGGCTATCATCGGGATTTCATTAAGCTGTGCAGCAAAGCCCATGGGTATTGCCCAGCTGAAGGCCATTCCCAGCACAATTTGCGGGTAATGAGTATAACGTTTCATAAAGGGATAAACTGAGGCCAGAAGCAAAGCAGCAAAGCTTAAAAGAACGGTAAAGAGGTTCAAAAAAAGCACCAGGATAAAAGCAATCAGTATACAGACGGCAAACAGGATCAAAGCTTCAGCGGGGGATACCTTGCCTGAAGTAATCGGACGATTTTGTGTGCGCTCAATATGCTTGTCAATTTTTCTATCAGCATAGTCATTGATAACGCAACCTGCTGAGCGCATCACAAATACACCCAGGGTAAAAATAATCACAATGGGAACAGGCGGAATACCCTCAGCAGCAATCCATAATGCCCAGAAAGTGGGCCACAAGAGCAAATAAGTACCAATGGGTCTATCCATTCTCATGAGCAGATAATATTGCTGCAGCCGCTCTTTTGAAATGAAATTTTTCGTGTTCAAAGTCTTCCCTCGGTCAGAACAGGAGACACAAAGGATTTATTGGATGGGTGCTTAAAGACCTCAGGTAGAAAAACTTCTGCAACGAGTAAAGGCTTATGCTTCAGGCGAAAAATTGAACGTCGGGCCCAGACCTGTTCAGGATTTATTTCTATCGCATGGACAGCAGAATCAAATAATTGATGCCCCTGCTTTAAAACAGCCACTTCCATGGCATCTCTTTGCAGATAGGGTTGAGCAAAAAGAAATTCACCCAGAGGTCGATTTCCCAGATGTCCCAATTGTCGCTGCGGGCCAGTCAGCGTTTGAACAGGAATGACTGTGCGGGCAAATACGACCGGTGTATTACCACAATAAAGCAACACTTCCCTGATCAAAGCATAACGGCGACTTTTTAGTTTAAGTCGCTGCACCTCATCATTTGAAGGAATACCCATGCCCTGCATCAGAACTCTGACAGAAAAATCACCCAGGTTATTTGTCTGACAATAGTTTTTTATTCTCAGAGTCAAAGATGCACTGTCAAGAAGCCATTCACGAATTCTTTCATGTAAATGCAGCAGGGATGCATAATCAACGGCAACCCAATGCGGGATACGTTTAAACTGTCGGGGCGCGGTTGACATTGAGTACAGGTTACCAGGGTTTAACGATTCAAAGTGGAATCGATATTACCATAAAGCACTAGCGCTGAAAACTAATCGATTTGATATCCAGGAGTGAGTGATCGAATGAGCCTGAACCGGTATTGCCCAAAACCCGGGTAAAAGGTTGAGACATATTTTCCATTTTGATTTCACCGTTCTTGAGTGCGACAGCCACAACCAATCTGCTTTTATCACTAGTAGGCCGAACCCGGATAGATTTTATTTTGTCATAGGGAATATGTTCACTATCATTGAGTATAAATTTATGTCCATTTGCCTGGTTATTATTTCTTGAGCTGCCAAGAGATGATTTATTCAGCCAGGCCTTCTTCTCATTAACAAAATCAACCTGTATTTTTGACGAAGCTTTCTTAATGCTGGTGGGTTTCTTTGTCGGAGAGTTTTTACCTGAAACTACTTTTATTTCAGGCTTAGAAACAGAAGATGGTTTGATTTCGTTAGAGAGATCCAGTTCAATTACAGGTGTTTCATTTTGTGCAGGAGGCTTTGGCTTCTTGTTTGCTGTGGTCGTTTTTTTACTTTCTTTTTGAACAATTTTTTTGTTGCTGCGTGCTTTAAGCAGTTTTTTTGAGTTAAAAAATTCAATCACTTTAATATCTCCAAGTGATTTACTAAAGCGACCGATTTTTGCTTCTCCTGATATCACCGGATAAGGCTTTTTTATAAAGATTTCCTGTTTAAAACCATCATTCATAATAAACTGAGCCTTCAGTTTACTTTTTGAAGTTTGTGTCCGTGACAATAATATTTTATCAACTTTTAATAAATCAACGGTAATTCCATCAGGCAGCAATAGTTCAGGTGATTCTGTTGTTTCATCCGCCAGACTGCTTCTCAATGTTGCTGTTTCCAACTCTAATTGAGTTGTTGTTAACAGGGATAGCAGAACATAAGCTTCATTATTTTTTCGGGCTTTTTTAGCGGTTTTTTTCGTCTGTACTGAACGGCTTGATTGTTTTTTCTGCTTACTGGATGGTGTACTCTTAATCCCGTTCAGTCGGGTTGAAGTTTCACCTCTGGAACAGGGTTCATCGGAAAAATTAATTTCTCCCATGTTATTTTCACATTTATAAACCTGTGCCTGTACAGCATGACTTGTGAACAATAGAAAAATAAAAGCAATTAATTGTTTCATGCAGTTAAATCCACTCTCTTGTAAATACGAAAATTGCAGGGGCGAATTCATTCGCCTTCTTAACAGACAAACACTCATTAAACATTCTGATATTCTACACTTGTACCGATCCATCGCTTAATTATAGGATCGACTGATTCAGGGTAATCATTAATCAGTCTTTGAGCAATATCATTAACCCGGGGTATCAGATGTTGGTCTCTGATAATATCAGCGATTTTCATTTCTGCCAAGCCTGTTTGTCTGGTTCCCAGCAATTCTCCCGGTCCTCGTAACAACAGATCTTTGCGAGCGACCTCAAAACCATCATTAGTTTCTCTTAAAGTCATTAAACGCGCTTTGCCATTTTTTGATAAGGGTTGACCATACATCAGTACACAGGCACTGGACTGGCTGCCGCGTCCGACTCTGCCCCTGAGCTGATGTAATTGTGAAAGCCCCAGGCGCTCTGCATTTTCAATGATCATCAAGCTGGCATTCGGCACATCGACACCGACTTCAATCACCGTAGTTGCTACCAGTAGTACTATCTCTCCCTGTTTAAACGATTGCATTACCGACTGTTTTTTAGATGCTTTCATACGACCATGTACCAGACCAACAGCCAGGTCTGGAAAAATCTTAACCAGAAGGGCATGAGTCTTTTCTGCTGCCTGACATTGCAGAGATTCAGATTCCTCAATCAGGGTACAGACCCAATAAGCCTGTCGACCATTCAAACAAGCCTGATGCACTCGTGCCAGAATATCATCACGCCTCTGCTCACTCAGCACAACTGTTTCCACCGGTGTCCTGCCTGGCGGCAGTTCATCAATTATTGAACAATCCAGATCAGCATAAGCGGTCATGGAGAGTGTTCTCGGAATAGGTGTTGCTGTCATTATTAATTGATGAGGATAATAATCCTTTTTGCTTTGAGAACCTTTTTGTAAAAGTGCGAGCCGTTGATGTACGCCAAAACGATGTTGCTCATCAATAATAACCAGCCCCAATTGTTTAAAGCTTACTTTATCCTGAAAGAGCGCATGCGTACCGATGATCATTTGTGCTGAACCTTCAGCTATTTGTTGTAAAGCCTCTCGACGTTGTTTGGTTGTGCTTTTTCCACTAAGCCAGGCAATGCTCAGACCTAATGGTTCTAACCACTGCTGAAAATTATTACGATGCTGTTCTGCCAGTAATTCAGTGGGCGCCATCAAGGCTGCCTGAAACCCATTTTCGATTGCAAATAAAGCAGATAGTGCTGCCACCACCGTTTTACCGGAGCCTACATCACCCTGAACCAGACGCTGCATAGGATGAGTATTACTGACATCAACAGCAATCTCGTCAACGACCCTTTGCTGAGCCTGTGTTAGTTTAAAAGGAAGCTGTTTTAAAAACTGTGCACTGTATTGAAGTTTTATTGAATGCAGGGGCCAGGCATGATATTGCCTTTGTTTTTGATAACTGCGTTTCATGCTCAGTTGATGAGCCAGTAGCTCTTCAAAAACCAGACTTTGCCGATAAGGATCATTGCCTTCCTGCAGTTCAAAAACAGGGCAGTCAGGTGGCGGCGCATGCAAATAAAGTAAAGCCCGGGCCAGAGAGGGAAGTTGTAATTCCTGACGAATAGCCGGAGGTAAAAAATCACGCACCAGGAACTGATCTTTATTAGTCTGCATTTGCTGTGTCAGACGATTTGTAATCTGTTCAATCGCATTACGCAAAGCGAGTTGAGATAAGCCTTCAGTCGTGGGATAAACGGGTGTCAGAGTCTCAGCAAGCTGAACAGGCTGATGTGGATCAATGATTCGATATTCCGGATGGGTAATTTCCAGAGATTTCCGGCCTCGTTTGATTTCACCAAAGCATCTTAACCATTTTCCCTGCTCCAGAGCTTTAGTTAATCCGGCAGTCTGTTGTTTATTAAAATGAAAAAAACGTAAACTCAAAACACCGCTGCCATCATTGATTTCACAGCTTAAAACCGGACGTCGGGCATAATGTGTCTTACACTGAATTAGTTCGCCGCTTACCAGAGAGGTTTCACCTACACGTAGAGAAGCAATAGCAACAACACGGGTTTTATCCTGATATCGTATAGGCAGGTGAAAGAGTAAATCATTGAGAGTAAATAATGAACGCCGGGAAAAACGCTCCAGCATTTTTTCCCCCACCCCTTTGAGGTTGATAATTGACTGTTCAAGCCAGTCGGCATCCGTGGAGTTATTTATCACTATGTCATACTTTTATCATTAAGAACTGTACCACTATAAACCATGCTAAAGATTATAATGTTTTTATGTACGATTTTCAATTACAGGGATAATGCAGTGAAATTTTCAGGACTATTTGTTGATATCACCCCGTCAGAACAACGGGGTGAATTAAGCGATAAGATTAAAGCGCCATTTCCTTTAGCTTTTTAAGTGCACGAACCTTAATAACAGTCGTTGCTTTTTTCGCTTTAAACATCATCTCTTCACCAGTAAATGGGTTGATGCCTTTTCTTGCTTTGACCGCAGGTTTTTTAACAGTCACAATTTTTAATAAACCGGGCAGCAGAAATTCGCCACAAGAACGTTTTTTGACGTGACGTTCAATCAACAAGTCCAGTTCACCAAGCACTGCAGCAACATCTTTTTTGCTGATCTGTGTGTTTTCTGCAATCTCTGTCAAAATTTGAGACTTGGTCATCTTGCTTTGAATAGCTGTTGTTTTTGCTTTTGCTTTTGCTTTAGTTACTGCTTTTTTCGTTACGACCTTTTTTTTAGGTGCAGTTTTTTTAGCGGCAACCTTTTTCTTCACAACGCGTTTTTTAGCAACAACTTTCTTTTTTACTACACGTTTTTTGGCGACAACTTTTTTAGCAGCGGCTTTCTTTTTTACAGCAACTTTTTTCTTCGCAGCAACCTTCTTTTTTACAGCAGCTTTCTTCTTAATAGCCATGATGAACTCCGGTAATTTAAAATTTAATATAATATCTTCTGGTATAGTCTCAAATAAACTAGACTTAATATCAGTCTATGATGTAAGGATAATCATAGATTTTCAATATGTATAGTTTTTTTGCAAGAAAAACAGCAAAATAACTCATTTTTATTCATTATTTTAAGTAATATTGTAAAAAAAGCTAAAAAGTATGATTGAATCAATAAAAACAGAGGCTTTAGTAAAAGCATTAAAAAAACATCTGGCGATAAATGGAGTTGATAATTATGTGGATTCAAAAAGAAATAAACCTGAAACGTCGTTCACGAGGCTTTCATTTAATTACGCAGGAAATTCTTAGTGAACTACCTGAACTGCATCAGTTTAAAGTCGGCATGATGAATGTTTTTATTAAACACACATCCGCATCTTTAACGATTAATGAAAATGCAGATCCTTCAGTTCGTCAAGATTTTGAAAGTTATTTTAATCATTCTGTGCCTGAAAATGAACCTTATTACAGACATGTTGATGAAGGCTCAGACGATCTTCCCGCGCATCTGAAATCCAGTATTCTTGGCTCTTGTTTAAATATCCCTATTACTGAAGGACAGTTGAATATAGGAATCTGGCAGGGTATTTACCTTTGTGAACATAGAAATTATGCTGGTAGTCGCAGGATACTTATAAGCCTTCATGGAAATATCTGACACTTTTATTCACAGCGTGAAATTAAAATAAAAGCACGACAGAATTCAATAATTTTGTTGTTTTTGGTATGATTTCAACTTGAAATTACACATACAAGAGTTTTGAGGAAGATTATATGAGTTGGTGGGGAAAATTTTTAGGTGGTGCAGTTGGCTTTAGCATGGGAGGGCCATTAGGTTTGCTCATTGGTAGTGTCCTGGGACACAAACTGGTTGATAAGCCAATGCAGCAAGGTATGGATGATAATAATGAATTGACTCAGGCGGCTTTTTTCTCGGCAACTTTTTCAATTATGGGTCATATTGCCAAAGCTGATGGTCGGGTCAGTGAAGATGAAATTGCCATGGCAAAGCAGATAATGGATCACATGAAGCTGGATGCTGATCAGAGAAAAGCTGCAATTGATTTGTTTAATCGCGGCAAAACTGCAGACTTTGATCTGGAGGGAGTATTATCTCAGTTTAAACAAACTGCCCATCGACGCACAACCTTATTGCAGATGTTTTTAGAAATTCAACTCCATGCCGCTTATGCTGATGGTTCAATGGATGCTGCAGAACAAACTATTATCAACAAAATTGCCCATAGCTTAGGTTTTTCCTCACGTCATGTTGAACAACTCAGTGCTCTGGTTCGATCAAATCTTGGCCTGGGAGGCAACCGCTATTATTATGGGGGCGATCAGCAAAAGAGCAGTTCAGAACTACTAAAAGAAGCCTATGAAATGCTAGGCGTATCTGCTGCGTCAACTGACGCTGAAGTAAAAAAAGCCTATCGTCGTTTAATGAATCAACACCATCCGGATAAACTGGTTTCTAAAGGCTTACCTGAAGAGATGATTCAAATGGCAACAGAAAAAACACAGCAGATAAAAGCTGCGTATGAATTAATTAAAGGCGCTCGGTAATATTTAACCGTGGTTTGGGAATGTGGGTCGTCTTGATGAGGACGGCGTGAATACTTCCCTGTAGCCTTGGCTGCAACATCCATGTTGCAGACACCTCA
>Ga0209013_10004422_pt1 | contig 12335 bp, 11 predicted proteins | sample Cruoilmetagenom2_FD_187291 | JGI IMG/M metagenome (GOLD analysis project Ga0209013, IMG submission 187291) | Oil polluted marine microbial communities from Coal Oil Point, Santa Barbara, California, USA - Sample 2 (SPAdes) (version 2) | ecosystem: Environmental > Aquatic > Marine > Oil seeps ...
GCGCCTCCGCCGGCGTGGTTTCAACAGCCTCGGCCTCAGCTGTGGCCTCGGCAGCAGGCGTGGCGTCGGCTGCCGGAGCGTCGGCTGCCGGAGCGGCCTCAGCGGCCTCCTCACCCGGCAGGACGGCCTCGTCCTCGTCGGGCTCGGGCGCGAAGCTGTAGGTACCGCCCGCGGCGACCGCGGCGACCATCTCGTCACTGGCGGTCTCGGCATCGCTGACGTCAGCCCCCATCGGAGCCTCCTCGGCAGCACGCACGGCACGCTGGCCCATGCCTTCGATGGCGGCGTCCGCGATCATCTTGCACAGCAGGCGGATGGAGCGGATGGCATCGTCGTTGGCCGGGATGATGTAGTCGATCATGTCCGGGTCGACGTTGGTATCACCAGTGGCGATGACCGGGATCTCCAGGCGTCGGGCTTCGGTGACCGCGATCTTCTCGCGCTGTGGGTCGACCACGAAGATCGCGCCGGGCAGGCGGCGCATCTTGCGCACACCGCCAAGCTTGAGCTGCAGGCGCCCCATCTCGTCGGTGAGGCGCGAGGCCTCCTTCTTGGAAAGGCGATCGAGGTCGCCACTGGTCTGCCTGGCCTCGAGCTGATCGAGCAGGCCGACGCGCTTGCGGATGGTCACGAAGTTGGTGAGCATGCCGCCCAGCCAGCGGTGGTTGACGTAGGGCTGCTCGGCGCGCATGGCCTCGTCGTGCACCGGCTCCTGCGCCTGCTTCTTGGTGCCCACGAAGAGCACGTAGTCGCCGTTGGCCACGGTCTCGGAGACGAAGTCCAGCGCTTCCTGCAGCAGGCTGGCCGTCTGGGCCAGGTCGATGATGTGGATGCCGTTGCGCTCCGCGAAGATGTATGGCTTCATCTTGGGATTCCAGCGGCGAGTCTGGTGCCCGAAGTGGACACCTGCTTCAAGCAGCTGGCGCATCGAGATCGTGGGCATGGGACGTGGGCCTCCTGTTCGGTTCTTCCTCCGCGTGCTTCGTGGTCCGCAGACCGGCGACCATCGACTGGCCGCGCGGCACCCCTGCGGGGAGCGGCACGCGTGTGTGATACGCAGCGGGCGCTGCGCTCTGGGCTCATCCGGCGAGCCCGCGGGAGTCTAGCACGATGAAGACAGAATCCGCCTGCGATGCGCCCCCGGCGGACGGTGTCCTCCCCGTGTCACCGACCCCCTGCCCCGCGGCTCAGGGTGGCATGAGACCCCGCAGGTGCGTCTCCACCGTCCAGCTTCTGCCGGCCGCACGACTGAGCGTGATGAGGTCGACTCGCCACAACGTCCGCCGGCCACGTGCGAGGGCCACGGAGGGATGCCCGGTGCGCCGCAGGGACATGGCCGCTCGATAGAGCCGCGCGACCTTGCGGGCGTCGACCGACTCTACCGCGGCGCCGAAACGCGGTCCCGAGCGCGAACGAACCTCGACCACGACCAGCGTTGGGCGCCGACCCGGTTCAAGAGCCACGATGTCGATCTCGTCGTCACCGATGCGCAGGTTGCGGGCAAGGATCGTCCAGCCCGATGCGCGGAGATGCTCGACAGCAGCGTCCTCTGCCGCTGCTCCGATGATGCCGCGGGGCCCAGCCGGCGGTCGCTCGAGACGGTCCATGGCCCGATGCTGACCCGGGGCGCTTCACTCCGGCTTACGCGCCACTCTCCTCGCAATTGGCGGCTCCATCACCAGCTGCCGCGCCTCCCAGGTCGAAGGCAAGCTGGTCGCCCTCGAGGATGGCGCGGATGCGTTGGTAAGTACGCCGATGGTGAGGGCTGACGCCCAGCTTACGGAGGCCCGCAACGTGGTCCAGGGTGGCGTAGCCGGCGTTGTGCTCCCAGCCGTAGCCGGGATAGCGAACGGCCAGCCGAGCCAGCAGCCGGTCGCGCGTGACCTTGGCCAGGACGGAGGCACAGGCGATGGCGTAGGAGGAAGCGTCGCCCTTGACGATGGGCGTGTAGGGCCCGATGTGCTCTTCCATCCCGGTGATCTTCTGGCCGTCGATGAGGACGTGGTCGTGGGGCGGCAGGCGGCGCAGGGCACGACGCATGGCGAGGTGGGCAGCGCGGCGGACGTTGAGCCGTTCGATCTCGTCCACGGAGGCAGCGCCGATCCCCCAGGCCAGGCTGCGAGCCTTGATCTCGTCGACGAGGCGCTCGCGCTGTCCAGCGCTCAGCGTCTTGGAATCGCGGACGCCCCTGATCTTGCGGGTGTGCGGCTTGACCAGCACAGCCGCGGCCACCACCGGGGCACAGAGCGCACCGGTACCGACCTCGTCTACGCCCACCACCAGTCGCTGGCCATCACGCCACAGCGCGAACTCGGCCTTGAGGTGGGGACGGCGTGGTGGCACGACGACGATGCTACTGGGTCCCGACCGGCCCGGGCGATCTGACTGGTCAACGAACCGGGCGCACTCACTGTCGGCTCACCCGTCGCCGACCGTGTTGTGGTCACCCGTCGCCACCCGCGACCGTAATCCGCGGCCGGACAGCCTGCTGCCCGACAGCTCGCGGTTTGATAGCTACGGCGCTGGGAGGGTCCAGCGCGTAGCGGGCATGCCGCAGCGCGGATCGAGACGTGGGGTCAGGGTGCGGCAGTCACAGGGACCGCCAGCGGGGATCTAGGCGCGGCGCTCGCGCAGCGTCGCGGCCTTGCCCACGCGCTTGCGCAGGAAGTACAGCTGCTTGCGACGGACGACGCCGTGGCGCACGACCTCGATCTTCTCGATGCGCGGCGAGTTGACCTTGAAGGTGCGCTCCACGCCGACACCACTTCGCAGTGCGCGAACGGTGATGGAACGGGTGATGCCGCCACCACGCATGCGCATGACCGTGCCTTCGAAGACCTGGATGCGCTCACGGTTGCCCTCGACCACCTTGGCCGAGACGCGCACGGTGTCGCCGGACGCGATCTCTGGCAGGTCGGTTCGGATCTGGTCGGCGACGATCTCGTCGAGAACGGTCACTTGCGTCACTTCCTGGTGTGGGGCCTCGACCGCTGCCGGCGGCGGGCATGCGTGGGCGGGGACTACCTATCTGGGTCGATGGCGGAGTATAGCAGGCTCATCGGGCTTCGCCGTCAGCCGATCTCGTCGGCTCCCCGGGGAGCAGATCCGGCCGGTTGCGACGGGTCCGCTCCAGCGCCTGCTCATGCCGCCAGGTGTCGACGGCGCCGTGGTTGCCGCTAGCGAGAATGTCCGGAACGGACTGACCACGGAACTCCGCGGGGCGCGTCCACTGCGGGTATTCGAGCAGACCGTGCGAGAAGGATTCCTCCTCGGTGGAAGCCTCGTCGATGGCGCCCGGCAGCAGCCGCAGCACGGCATCGATGACGGCCAGCGCCGGGATCTCGCCACCGGAGAGGACGTAGTCGCCGACCGACAGCTCGAGGTCGATCATCGAGCGCACGCGATCGTCGATGCCCTCGTAGCGCGGGCAGATGAAGACGAGGTGCTCACGCTCGGAGAGATCCTGGGCCCGAGCCTGCTCGAACGGCTCGCCACCCGGGTCGAGCAGGATACGAAAGGCGCCTGAACCCTCCGGGGCCACCGCGTCGAGCGCCCCGGCCACGGGCTCGGGTCGCAGGATCATGCCGGCGCCACCGCCGTAGGGGTAGTCGTCGACGGAACGGTGCTTGCCCAGGCCCCATTCGCGCAGGTCGTGTGCGTGCAACTCGGCGAGGCCACGTCCAAGGGCGCGACCGGGGATGGATTCGGCCAGCGGCCCCGGGAAGATCGACGGAAACAGGGTGATGACGTCGATGCGCACTACGACTCGTCACCCGAGATTGAAGTGTCAGGAGCAGTGGATGAGTCGGGCGTGGCCGGAGGCTCGGCCCTGTCGTTGGAGGCTGCCGTTCCCCGCGTGGCCCTGGCCGCCCTGGCCGCCTTGCGCGAGCGACGCGTGAGCTCGTGGCGCCGGCGTCGACGCGGTGGCTTGTCGGGCAGATCCAGCGCGACCGGATCCACGACCATGCGGCCGGCCGGCGGGTCAAGCTCGACGACGACGTCCTTCACGGCCGGTACCAAGACCTCGCCGAGGGGTCCGCCCCCGACGACGTAGACCTCCCCTTCCCCAGCGCGGAAGACTTCGACCACCGTGCCCAGGTCCTGGCCGGTGGTCGTGGTCACGGCGATGCCGCGGATCTGATGCCAATACCAACTGCCCTCGGGCAACGGCTCATGAGCGACGGCTTCGAGGTAGCGGTCGCGCAACGGCTCGGCCGACTCACGCGTGGAGTGCTCCTTGAAGCGCACCAGCACACCCGGCTTGGCGGCGCCGACCCAGGACACCGTGAGCGGTCGCGTATCGCCCTCGGCGAACATCACCGAACCGACGGCGAACCGCTCTGGATCGTCGCTCAGGACTTCGACACGAACCGCGCCCCGCAGCCCGTGGAGTCCACGCACGAGCCCGACCGTAACGCGCTCATCGGCGGGCATGGCCACGTCTGGCTAGACGATCTCCAGCGAGATGGGCCGGCCTTCGCGGGTGGCCACGACCTTGAGCAGCGTACGCAGGGCCTTGGCCACGGAACCGTTGCGACCGATGACCTTGCCCATGTCGTCTTCGGCCACGCTCAGCTCGATGACCTGGCCACCATCCTCATCGTGGACCTCGACGCTGACCGCATCCGGGTCATCGACGAGAGACTGGGCCACGTATGTGACCAATTCGACTGCAGCCATGGCTACTTGCCGTCAGGGAGGATGCCGACCTGCCGGAAGAGGCGCTCGACGGTGGTGGAGGGCTTGGCGCCCTTCGCCATCCACTCGGTGGCCTTCTCGGCGTCGACGTTGATCTCGATGGGCTCGGTGCGCGGGTTGTAGTGACCCAGCGTCTCGATGGAGCGCCCATCGCGGGCGTTGCGGCTGTCAGCGACGACGAAGCGGTAGCTGGGCTGCTTGGTCGCGCCGACTCGGGTGAGGCGGATTCGGACTGCCACGGACTTTGGAGACCTCCTGTGGGGCGATGGCGTTGCCGCGACGATGATCTCCCGCGGGCATGAGAACGCCGGACACCGCTAGGCGGTGCCCGGCGAATGGTACCGCGTTACGCGATCATCAGCCGACGATGACGGTGATGCGCGAGCCGATGGTCTCGGCATCGGCGGTGCCCACCGCGATGATGCGGTCGAGGCCGCCGGCGTAGGGCGCGATATCGGCCCACTCCGGAGCCATCATCGAGAGCAACGGGTCAAGGGCCGTCAGCAGCGAGCTGACGTTGACGTACATGACACCGGCGTTGACGGTGTCATCGGCAAGGGCGTCGATGTAGCCAGCGCTGGCGCCGAGCGAATCGGTCGCGTCGCCGGCGATCGCGGACTGGACGAAGTCACCCAGGCCGATGAGCAGCGCGTCGTTCGCCACGGCCACACTGACGCTGTTGCCCATCGAGATGGGCAGGCCCGACTCGGCCATCATGTCGTCGAGCGGGACCGTGATGGTGGTCACCTCGACGCCACCGACGGTCTCGGTGTCGACGCTGATGCCCTCTTCCTCCATCTGCATGGTGAAGATGCGCAGGGTGGTCATGAGGTCGTCGACGCGCTCCTGCGCCACGGCCTCGTCGCTGACCTCTCCGACGATGCCCAGCCACAGGCCGTCGGAGCTCAGGCCGGCACCGATCCCGGCGTCCCCGACGAAGTCGAGGAACTCGGGCAGCGGCACACCCAGCATGGCCGTGATGGGACTGTCATCGCCGAACAGGGCTTCGATCTCGGACAGGCCGGACACGCTGCCCAGGGAGTCGTCCACGGCACCCGGCTCCTGTGCGGCCAGGAGCTCGACGACCTGGTTGAGGCCGGATTCGATGGTCGTGCCCAGCTCACGCGTCTCCACGTAGAGCTGCGTGTCGGCCGGGAAGAGGTTGGCCAGCTCGGACTCGCCGACCGGCACCGCGGGCGTCTGCGCACCCGGTGTCACGGCGACCTGGAGCGTCATACGGTCCGCTTCGGCCACGAGGTAGGCGATCATGTCGACCGGCAGCATGGCGGAGAGGTCCTCGGTCGGCACGGACACGCCGGCCTGGCCCTCAGCCAGCATCGTTCCCAGCTCGATGAGCGAGCCCAGCGACTGCAGGTCCATCCAGGCAGCACCGAGGTGGCCCGGGGGCACGCGAGAGAAGGCCGCGGCAAAGTCTGCGTTGTCGGCGAGGCTCTCGGCGTTGCCATCGAGGACGTCGATCGAGGCCTTGATGGTATCGATGCCCTGGCTGAGCAGCACCCAGCCACCGTGCATCGCGGCGGCGGTAGAACCGTCGCTGAGGATGGCGGTGTCGCCATACATCTCTTCGCTCGCCTCGCCGCCCGCGTAGCCGCTGGTGAGCTCCTCGAGCACGGGAGCCGCCAGCTCGGCGTTGGCCACGGCCAGACCGATGACGATGGGTGGCTCGTCGCTTCCCATCATGATGGTCTCGATGTCGGTCAGAGCCAGGCCGACCTCACCGGTCAGCACATCGCCGAAGAGGTCGCTGTCGGGCATCTCCGCCCCGACTTCCGCGCCCAGGCCGGCGATCAGCTCGTTCATCTTGAGATCGAAGCTGCCCGCATCGGCGAAGCCGGGGAACGCCGTCAGCAGCTGCGCCAGCGCCTCATCCTGCCCGGCCGGCATGTCGAGCCGGACCTCCATGTAGAAGGGCGCGTCGGCGGGGACGAACTGGGGGCCCCTGGACTCGCCGGCGCCGCTTTGGGCGAAAACGACCAAGCCTGAGCCGGAAACGACGAGCATGACGGTGGCGACAAGGGCGACAGCCCAGCGCCACAGACCACGGTGCGTGGTCGTGGCCGTCGCGGCAGGGGTGGACATGGATACCTCCGAGGCGTCGTGGTGGGGATGCTTTGACGAACTCTGTGCGGGCATTGTCTCACCGATGCCGCGCATCTCGCACTAGGAGAGCGGTCCCATCGGCAGACCCGGCATCTTGCCCCCGCGACCGCGCATCATCTTCATGACCTTCTGCATCTCGGCGAACTGCTTCACGAGGCGATTGACCTCGGGCAGGCTGGTGCCGGAACCCCTGGCGATGCGTCGTCGTCGCGAGGCGTTGAGGACGCCCGGGTCGTTGCGCTCCTCGAGCGTCATCGAGCGGATGATGGCCTCGACGCGGGCAAGATCGCCGCGGTCGATGGCCTGCTGAGCCTGCTTGGCCGCGCCACCGAGGCCGGGAATCATGTCCATGATCGAACCCAGTGGGCCCATCTTCTTGACCTGCTGCATCTGCTCGAGGAAGTCGTCGAGCGTGAAGGCGTTCTTCTGCAGCTTCTCGGCGAGCTTCTCCGCCTCCTGCGCATCGTAGGTCTCCTGCGCCCGTTCGACGAGGCTGACCACGTCGCCCATGCCCAGGATGCGGCCGGCGAGGCGGTCGGGGTGGAAGACCTCGAGGGCATCGGTCTTCTCACCGGTGCCCATGAACTTGACGGCCAGGTCACTGACCGCAGAGATCGAGAGAGCCGCGCCACCTCGGGCGTCGCCGTCGATCTTGGTCAGGACGAGACCGGTGACCGGCGTGTTCTCGTGGAAGGCTTCGGCCACAGCGACGGCCTCCTGGCCGACCATGGCATCGACCACCAGCAGCGTCTCCTTCGGCTGCACCGCACCATGGACCTCGCGGATCTCCGCCATGAGCGCATCGTCGATCTGCAGCCGGCCGGCCGTGTCGAGGATGACCACGTCGCGACCCGTCTGCCTGGCCTCCGCCACGGCTCCGGTGGCGATGTCGACCACGCGGGTGCCCGACGGCGCGCTGTAGACAGGGATGTCGAGGCCCTGGCCCAGGGTCTTGAGCTGCTCGATCGCGGCGGGGCGGTAGACGTCGGCGGCGACCAACAGGGGCTGACGCCCCTGGCGCACGATCCAGCGAGCCAGCTTGGCCGCCGAGGTCGTCTTGCCGGAGCCCTGCAGGCCGACCATGACGATGACGGCGGGCGAGCCGTCGTAGCGGAAGGTGCGGTCGCCTCCCTCGAGGATGGCGGTCAACTCCTCGTGGACGATCTTGACGACCATCTGGCCGGCGTTGACACTCTCGACGATGTCGGCGCCGATGGCGCGTGCCTTGACGCGCTTCACGAAGTCCTTGACGACCTTGTAGTTGACGTCGGCCTCGAGCAGCGCGAGGCGGATCTCGCGCATGGCCACGTTGACATCGTCTTCGGTGATGCGGCCGCGTCCGGTGAGACCGGACAGGGCGGCTTGGAGTCGATCGGAGAGAGCGTCGAACATGGCGGTCAGTCTAGCGGCGCTGCCGGAAGAGGCCGTGGGGCACGCCTGGGTGACGAGCGACGGCCCCTGCTCCACGCCCGCGACGAGAGGGCAGCCCAGCCGGGTTCCCCTACCCTCGCCCCTGCCACCCAACCCGTCAGATGTCGCGCCGGGTGGCCTTGGACAGACAGATCGGGCTCGCGCGGGGCAGCAGCGACTCCGCGTCAGTCACGTGAGTGCATAGCCCAGTCACCCAGAAGGGCATGGGCGAGGTGTGATGCGGCAGTTCAGCCGCTCGGTGCATCTTTCCAACGCCGCCAGGCGTGACATCTGGATGGAAACAGCAGCGGACCAGGGCGTTCGGGCCGTCCCGGCGATGTGGGCCGAGCCGACCCCGGAGGTACGGATCGCGCCCCGCACTCCAGGACTGATCATCCTGTGACAGCCCCTGGCACGGGATCGGGCAACGGGTCCGTGCGCGCAGGACAGATGACGGCTCCGAAGCCGTAGGCCAGCATCCTTCGACCGAGGTGACGGACGAGAGGGCCGCAGTCGGAAGGGCCACGTTCACCTGGGCATATGCGGAGCACGATCCTCGTGTGGGGAGCCGGTCGGGCTGTGGCCGCGCGTCCTGGAGCGAGCCTGCCGGCGCCCACCACGACATCTGGCGTCAGGTCCCGGCCGGGGTGGGCCACGCTGAGCCGGCCTCCAGGTGCCGCCAGCTAGATGATCGGCTCCCCGTCCACGGCGAAGAGCGCGGCCACGAAGGCGTTGGGATCGAAGTCGCGCAGGTCGGTCATCCTCTCGCCGAGCCCGACGAAGAGCACGGGCACGTCCATGCCCCGCTCGATAGCAAAGGCCACGCCGCCCTTGGCCGTGCTGTCGAGTTTGGTCAGGGCGATGGCCGTGAGCCCGGAGGATTCGTGGAAGGCCCTGGCCTGCATGAGCCCGTTCTGGCCGGTCGTGGCGTCGAGCACGAAGAGCACCTCCGGCTGTGCCTCCGGGATGCGCTTGCCGATGGTGCGACGGATCTTGGCCAGCTCCTCCATGAGGTTGGACTTGGTGTGCAGCCGGCCGGCGGTGTCGATGATGACCACGTCCATGCCGCGGGCCTTGGCCGCGTCCATGGCGTCGAACACGACCGCGGACGGATCGGCGCCCGCAGCGTGGGAGATGACCGGCACGTCGATACGCTCCGCCCACTCGGTGATCTGCTCGATGGCCGCGGCACGGAAGGTATCAGCAGCAGCCAGCAGCACCTTGGCCCCCAGCGACTTGAAGCGGTAGGCCAGCTTGGCGATGGTCGTGGTCTTGCCCGTACCGTTGACGCCGACCACGAGGATGACCGCCGGGATGCCGGGACCCGGGATGCGCGGCCAGGGCACGGCCTTGCGCTCGGCGAAGAGGTTCAGCAGCTCCAGCTGCAGTGCCTTCTGGGGGCCGACGTCGGTGCGCGCCCGGGCGCGGTCGCAGACCTCGATGGCCAGCTCGGCGCCGAGGTCCGCGGAGATGAGCGCCTCCTCGACCTCCTCCCACGTCTCTTCGTCGGGCTCGCCCGCACCGAGCAGGCTCTTGACACGCTCGGCGAAGCCCATGCGGGTCGGCGCCAGGGCATCCTGCAGCAGGATGCGTTCGGGCGGCGTGGCTCGCTCGGTGGTCATGCCCGTGATCGCCCCAGGCGCGGATCGTCCTCGGGCATGTCGTCCAGCTTGAGCGAGATCACGCGGCTGACGGCATCGTCACCCACGGTCACGCCGTACAGCGCGTCGGCGGCTTCTATGGTGCCGCGGTTGTGGGTGATGACCACGAACTGGATCTCCTCGGCCAGGGAACGGAGCGCCGCTGAGAAGCGGTCGATGTTGGCTTCGTCGAGTGCGGCGTCGACTTCGTCGAGCACGCAGAAGGGTACCGGTCGCACCTCGAGCATGGCCATCAGCAGCGCCACCGCGGTCAGCGCACGCTCGCCGCCGGAGAGCATGGCCAGCGGCTGGCGCTTCTTGCCCGGTGGGCGAGCCATGATCTCGACGCCGGTGCTGGACAGGTCGGACGGGTCGGTCAGCGAGAGCGCCGCCTCACCGCCCCCGAAAAGCTGGTGGAAGCGGCGACCGAACGCTCCTTCAAGCGCCTCGAACGTCTCTCGGAACCGCTCGGTCATGAGGTTGCCCAGGCGGGTGATCATCTCGCGCGTGTCGCGGATGGCCTTCTCGAGATCCTCGCGCTGTGCCTCCATCGATTCCAGGCGTTCCTTGACCTCAGCCAACTCCTGGACCGCGAAGGGGTTGCTGGCGCCGACGTCGTTGAAGCGGCGGCGCAGGGTCGCGATGCGGGCCCGCGAGGGCGGATCGGGCAGCTCGGCATCGTCGGCCGCGGCCGCCTCGCGCCAGGTCTCGAGGGCCGCGTCAAGAGCGGCCTCCAGCAGCTCGGGCAGCTCGTCGGCGCCGGATGTCCGCTGCGGAGCCTGCTGCTCACTCTGGCTCGACAGTGTGGTCAGGCCGTCATCGCCGATCGAGGCCAACTCCACGAGCAGGCCTTCGCGAGCGGCATCGACCTGCATGCGCGCCTCCATCTCCGCGACCTCGCTCCCGCGGCTGCGCCCTTCGGCTACGCGGAGGCGCTCACGGGCGGCACTGGCGGCCGACTCGGCAGCCAACAGGTCGTTGCGCTCATCTCGAGCGGACGCGATCGAGACCTCGAACACCTCGCTCTCGCGCTTCTGGCGCGACTGTGCCGCGGCCAACTCGCCGGCCAACCGCTCGCGCTCGCTCACGAGGTCGGCGTCGCGGCCGGTGAGCGCGACCTCGTCGCGCACGAGCTCCTCGACGCGGGCCTCGGCCAGGCCCAGCGCCACGTCGGCCCGGCGACGATCCTCCATGGCCCGGTCGCGAGCGGAGCGCGCCTCGCCGGCCACACCCGCGGCCGCGTCACGCTCCCGGCGCAGGGCGGTCACGCGCACCTCCAGCGCCTCGAGCGCGGTGCGCACCTCCTCGCTGGCGCCCTCACCGGTCTGGCTGGCGTCGAACTCCCTGAGCCCGGCCGCGCGCTGCGCAGCCTCCTCGGTCGCGGTCGCAGCTTCGGTCTGGGCACGCTCCAGCAGCGCCTCCTGCCAGGCCAGCTCACGAGCGGTGTTCTCGGCCGTCGAAGCGGCCGAGCGATCGGCCTCGTCGGCGACACGGCGAGCGCGACGGGCGCTATCGAGTGACTCCCGCGCCGCGCGCACGGCGGCTTCAGCGGTGGTGCGGGCCTCCTGGGCAGCGACAGCCCCGCTCACGGCGGTCTCGAGCTCGCCCTGGACTCGCTCCAGGCGACGCACGACCTCGTCACGGGTGGCGCGACGCTCGAGCGTGGACGTACCCGGCGCCGGGCGGATGACGCCGACGTCGTCGACGACCACGCCGTCCTTCGTCACCAGGCGCCAGCCCGGCGGCAGCTGATCGCGCAGGGCCAGGGCGTCCTCCAGCGAGGGCACCCATGTGCAGCGCGCCAGCAGGCGGGCAGCGTGCGCGTCGGGATCCAGGCGGAAGGCGGCCGAAAGCGGCCCGCCGCCGACCTCGCTGACTCCTTCCTCAAGCTTGGCGGCGGCCCGGTCACCGGCGCGACTGCGGCCATCGCCACCGTCGCGCAGGACCATCACCGCGGCGGCATCGGCCAGGGTGCGAGCGTCATCGAGGTCAAGCACGAGGCCCGACAGGACCTCGCCCAGGGCCGCTTCGACGGCGGGTCGCAGCTCCGGCTCGACCTCGAGGCCATCGCTGAAGCGACGGCCGCCACGAGCCCGCGCTGAGCGCAGCACCGACTCGTCGGGGCCGGTCTCGAGCTGCTGCTCGAGCGCCTCGTGCCGCGCCCTGAGCCCTTCGAGCTCGGCGCGCAGGCGGCTGCGCGTCTCGTTGGCAGTGGCAGCGATAGCATCAGCCTCGTTGGCAGCGACACGCGAGGCCTCGGCCTCGGCCTCGGCCGCCGTTTCGGCGGCGTGGGCCTCGGTGCGTGTCTCGGCTGCGACAACGGCCCGATCGGCCGTGGTGGCCGCGGTCTCGGTGACGACGGCGACCTGCTCCTGCTGTGTCGCGAGGCGGGATCCGCCCTCGGTGGCTCGGCGCGCGGCGCGCTCGGCGTCGCTGGCCAGTCGCTGACGAGCGGCTCGCGCGGTG
>Ga0209013_10004423_pt1 | contig 12330 bp, 14 predicted proteins | sample Cruoilmetagenom2_FD_187291 | JGI IMG/M metagenome (GOLD analysis project Ga0209013, IMG submission 187291) | Oil polluted marine microbial communities from Coal Oil Point, Santa Barbara, California, USA - Sample 2 (SPAdes) (version 2) | ecosystem: Environmental > Aquatic > Marine > Oil seeps ...
GTGAAGAACGGTTTGGCCGCTTATGGGGTGAAAGAAGTAGAGAAAGCAGATGAATGTGGCGCGATAGAGACACTTCTTATCCTGGATGAGTATATAAGGGGAAAAAGAGATTTGGGAGATACGGAAAATCAGAGATTTTCCGTCGGCAAATGTTCCATTTGCCATATAGATAGGTTTTTAAGGAGTGTAGAGGCTAAAGGAGGAAGGATCATAGTTTTTAGCTCCGATTTTGAGCCAGGAAAGAGACTCGAAGGTCTTGGGGGAATTTCGGCATTGTTAAGATTTAAGATCTAGCGGAGTGATTAGATATCTTTACCCCTTAAATATTCTGCATATTCAACCAGCTTAGACAATACGCGTGCCACCTGATCTGGCGTCTCGTAAACCGGGATTCCATTCTCCTCGAGGAGCCTGTTACTTTTCGATCCACTCTGAGTAAAAGTTCCTATGGCAATCACAGGTTTACCATATTTATTTTTTAACTTGATAAAATCGTTTATGATCGTTTCTTCCATCCATTCCATCATCTCAACGGAGATCGATTTAAAAAGATCTTGCATCTCATCGGATATCTGAGCGCTGATGGTGCTAAAGAGTGGAGACCAAACTTGAGGCAGGCAGACCACACTGTGGATGTCTTCCTGTCTTAATAATACCTCAAGTGACTTCGTTAAAGCTGAAAGGTCTCCCATGAACCCCGCTGTGACATCTATCGGGTTTCTATGACTCCAAAAATATGGTAAAAAGGTGTTTAATTCATTTATGCTTCCCTCTGTTAGTTTTGGTACCTCCAAACCATATTTAACGCAAGCATCCGCCATGAGTACACCCATTCCACCTTGAGCGCTTACTATACCGACTTTCCCCCCCATTGGACATGGTAACAGTAAAAATGCCTTTATCAGATCGATCATTTCTATGTGGTCTGAGACGCGCATGATACCAGTTTGTACGCACATAGCATCAAAAATCATATCCGCGCCAGATAACGCACCCGTATGCGATGATGCCGCGGCGGCTCCTGCCGCTGTTTTTCCCCCTTTCAACACGACGAACGGTTTGTTCTTCGTCACCTCTCTTGATGCATCGATAAATCTCCTCCCCTCTCTAACTCCCTCGATATATGCCGCAACCACCTTTGTCTCGGGATCATCTGCATAATACTCTAAAAAATCCTCCATATGTAGATCTGCCTCATTGCCACTGCTGACATATTTATTGAATCCGATACCTTGACTGGATGCCATCAATGTGGTCAACGTCACGATGGTGGCACTCTGCGCAATCATCGATACATCGCCCGCCTTTGGGATTGTGAAATTCATCGTCGCGTACAGTTTCGGGGCGGCACTGCCTATTCCCATACAGTTTGGCCCCACAAGTCTTATTTCTCCCTTCCTTGCCTCTTCTATCACCTCTTTCTGCTTTTTTCTGCCCTCTTCGCCGAGTTCACCGAAACCGGCTGATATTATGACTCCAAACTTTACTCCAACCTCGTTACACTCTCTGATGGCAAGGAGTACCGTGTCAGCCGGCAGACAGATTATCGCCAGATCAATTCTATCGGGAACATCTTTCACGCTGCTGTAAGCTTTTAAACCCAATATTTCGCTCTCATTTGGGTTTATAGGGTAAATTTTTCCCTTAAATCCACCAGCAATCGTGCATAAAAGGGTTATTGTTCCTATTTTACCGGGAGATGCCGAAGCACCGATTACCGCAACACTTTTTGGATTAAATAGCAGATCCAAATTTGGAGTATTCATTTAGTTAGTTTCCTCTCTGTTTTGTCCATTTATAGTCTTAAATAAACTTTTTGTTTCATTTGATACCAAAGGACTCCAAAATCACCTCCGAATTCAGCTCCCCAAAGTGATAGACCTCTCCGGATTCTTTCTCATTCACGATGATCTCTGCGGGGGCAAACAATAAAGGGTCAATCTTAAAGAAGTCAAAACCTGCTTCTTTAAAGGTTTTAAAGAAAGGCATTCCGTAATCCCTGGAGGTATTGGAGGGAACTTTTGAGAATACCTCATCGAAGCTGTCCACCGTTAGATAGACTGATCCATAATAGATGTTACAATCATTCGTAACCCCCATTGCCTCTTTTTTCACCGGAGCTATTGGAGATCTCCCTGCACCGTTCTCTATTTTTTTTACATCGTAACCGAGTTCTTCGAGTTTGTGAAGTGCATTCTCGACGATCCTACCTGATATCTGTATCGACCCGACGAGGCTTCTGGTCGGAGCTACCAAAGCGTGCAGATCTGATACGTCTATATTGCACGCCTTCGCTATATAGCTCATAACATCCTCATCCGGGAGTTTCTCCGATTCCAAGACAATTATACCATACTTAGAGTCATCTTCGTAGTCTATCTTTTCATACGTCTCCTTTGGTTTCAAAGCCAGCGCTCTCGCAGGACCGGAACCCATCGCAAAATAATCATCGACTTTTATAGTCCATGCGGCTTTTTGAGATCCCAAACAAGATATCGCAGGATAGTCTGTCGTTACGTTAATGAACGGAAACGCTAAACGTTCTATGTCGTTCATCACTACCGTTGTGGTGGCAAGCCCGCCCATACACACCTCTACGAACATCGTTCCAAGTTGATAGCTTCCTCTAACATTTACTCCACAATCTATAACTGTAGATCCATCTTTTAGCTCATTCACCTCTATGCCCAGTTCATCTTGCCAGTCAAGCATCGTCTCAACGATCTCTAAAGCCCCTTCATTCACGCTAATCATAAAGTCTCCTCCTTTGAATTTGTAAACGGTTTCCTACAAAAACCTATTGTTTTTCAAAAATTCGCAAACGCAAAAGATATTTATTTGGGGAACTGTTCTTTCATTATCGGGTGAAACAAAATTAAAGAAGAGATATGGGTCGAGAAGTATAGGCCAAAAACCTTAGACGGAGTTGTGGGACAGGATGAGATCATAGAAAGGTTGAAATCCTACGCAAGATCTGGAAAAATGCCTCACTTGCTCTTCTCTGGGCCTCCTGGTGTCGGAAAAACTGCTTCTGCCATTGGTCTGGCAAGAGGACTGTATGAAGATATGTGGGAATACAATTTCACCGAATTGAACGCGAGCGATGATAGAGGGATAGATGTTGTGAGAAACAAGATAAAAGTTTTTGCGAAGATAGCTCCTGTTGGAGGGTTCGATTTTAAGATAATTTTTCTGGACGAGGCGGACGCGCTCACATCCGACGCGCAATCAGCCTTGAGAAGAACGATGGAGATCTTCAGTAACAACTGTCGGTTCATCTTAAGTTGTAATTATTCATCAAAGATAATAGAACCCATACAGAGTAGATGTGCCGTTTACAGGTTTAAATTTCTCTCCACAGATGCCCTAAAAAAGGTCATAAGAGAGATAGCAGAAGAAGAGGATATAAAGATAAGAGATGATGCTATAGAAGCGTTAAAAGATGTGTCTGGTGGAGACATGCGTAAAGCGATCAACGCACTCCAAAGCTCCGCAGCGATCGAGAGGGAGATAGGAAAAGAAACCATCTATGAGATGGCGGCGAGTGTTAGACCGGATGAGATGAGGAAAATTCTTGATTCGGCGCTTGGTGGATCATTTGATAAGGCAAGGGACCAACTCTCTCTTCTAATTGAGAAAGGAACATCTTCCGAGGAGATCATCAAGGTGATACACAGAATAATTTTCGATCTCGATATTACGAACGATAAGAAGGTGAAGCTTATAGATAGGCTCGGGGAGACGGAGTTTCGGATAACGGAGGGGGCAGACGAGAGGATACAACTCGATGCCTTGCTCGCATATATCGCACTTATGGAATGAATACGTTGTGTTAAAAGGCAATATCTTATTTATCTCTCAGATATTCCCTTTCTATCCCCTTGATCTTATCAATTCTGCGGGCATTTCTCTCTTCGATCGTGAGCGGGCTGTCCAACCAAATTTTTATTATCCTCTTGGCAAGATCGGGTTCTGTTACTCTCCCCCCAATCGTCAATACGTTCGTATTCAAATGTTTGCCAGCATTCATTGCCGTGATCTCGTCCCAGCAGACCGCCGCACGTATACCCGGTATTTTATTTGCTGCCACATCCATCCCTTGCCCCGTTCCGCAGATTAAAATCCCCTTACCGCCCATCAATACCTTTTTACAAACCTTTAACGCATAATCTGGATAGTCGTCCTCTCGATTGTATCTATATGGCCCCATATCTTCAAGATCATATCCCTCGTCGGCCAAAAATTCCTTTATCTTCTCCTTTAACTCAAAACCGGCATGATCGCTTCCCAGATATATTGTCATGTTATTGAATTTGGATGACATATTTAAGACCCTTTTACCTGACTTGTTAATCTGGACAAGCCATCTTTAACAAATAAAACTTTGCCACATGACCGATCAGCCCATCTAAATCAAAATATTTATATCTTATCTTATCTATAGTCATATCATCGACGATGAATATCACTGATCATATAATCTTCATCGAAGGTACGGATAAAGGACGCTACCCCTATTCAAATTCACTGCTCGTGAAAGACGAGACCACGGCGTTGATCGATGCGGGTGCTGGCAAAGAGATGATGCACAAATTGGCAACGAGCGAGAAGATAGATCTTCTGATCAATTCACACTGCCACGAAGATCACATCGCATATGACAATCTATTCAGATCCAAGGTGTGTATTCACAAGTTAGAGGCGCCCGTTCTGAGATCCGTTAAAAAGTTGATCGAGTTATATTGCGAAGAAGGTTCTTTGATAGAAGAGGAGATGACGATTTTTATCCAGAATTTCATCAATTTTGATGGAATAGACGTTGATCTCGAATTTGAGGACGGATATATATTTGATCTCGGAGATACGCAACTGAAGGTTATCCATACGCCTGGACATTCCAGGGGTCACTCCTGCTTCTTTGACGAGAAAGAAAAGATCCTCTTCTCCGCTGATATCGACTTAACATCGTTTGGCCCGTGGTATGGTGCTATCGACTCGGATATCGACGATTTTATCGTGTCGATAAAGAGGATAAGACGATTGAGACCTGAGATAATAGTTTCAAGCCACAAAGGCGTAATCAAAGAGGATATCGATGCAAAACTCGATACCTACCTCGAGAAGATCTATGAGAGGGATAATAAAATTTTAGATCTTCTACAGAGGGAGAGAACGCTTGAAGAGATAACGAAAGAATCGATCATCTACGGAGATGGAAAAATCCCGGAGTTCTTGCGGTGGATGTATGAACCGATGGAGAGGATAATGATAGAAAAACATCTGGGTAGGTTGTTTAAGAGGGGCGATGTGAGGAGGGTGGATGACAGGTTCTCGATCGTCTGATGAATTTCTTGTGGGGACAAAAGTTTTTTATTTTGTGCACCTCTCTCGAAGGCTTTTGAGCAGGTTTAATGGAGAGATACATATGATAACATTGTGTTAAGGGCATTAAAACAAAGTGTAGACGAGAAAATGACCAAAACATTTATATATGGGGGCTAACACATAGTAACTTGTGAATTCACAGGATGAACTCACACCTGTTGTTTCACATGGGGATGGGAAGCCGCAAAAAACACGGGGAAGTAAGATGAAGAAGATCAGCGTCGTGATCGAGGATGAGCAGGGAGAGAAGTCCGTGACAGAGACGGGCGTTGAAAAACCCCTCCATGAGATATATATGCTCATTGGGAGGTTTATCGAAGGATTAAAAAGCCCATGCTCACCCTCTATCGACGCGCTCTTTTCTATCCATGACGAAGACGTCTTGGCCAGATCGAGCGATCCACTCGTTAAGAGATTTAAGAGGTGTGTGATCTATGAATTTTCCGATAGATGGTTCACTTCTAAGGAAGTTAAATGGAAGTTTGATCGAGATAATGAGGGGAAGATAAAGATGAGCACGGTATCCACTTATCTATTAAGACTGTGCAAAGAGAATATACTCGAGAGGAGGGGGGCCAGAAATAACAGAGAATACAGAGTCCTTTCTCCCGGTGAGGGATCACCAGCTTCTTCAGATTCAAATACAAATATATTAATCTCAACCAAAGCCAACCGAAGATAAGATATGAAGTGTCTTTCGGTGAAGGCGCCGATAAAAACGGCTGATGCGATCAGGCAAAAAATTAAAGCGTTTCTTAGAGATGATCTTAGGACAGATAAGGATGTAGATTTTGTCTATTTTCCAGTTCAGGAATCTATAGCTGAAGAGATGAAAGATCTGTGGCTGGTGAAGAGAGATTTCAAGAAGAGAGAGATAAATATAGAAGAAGGGATTAAGACCTCTTACGATGTGATAGGAGACATCGCCATCCTCCCTTTAGATATAGAGGATGAGGAGAGAGCGCTGGTGCTTCTTGGGAGGAAGAATATCAACGTCCTGTTAAAGAGATCGTCTCCGGTAGAGGGGGAACATAGAACGAGAAAACTAAAATATATTGGGGGGGAGAAAAGAACCGAGACCATACATAAAGAGCACGGATGTTTTTACAAATTGGACGTCGAAAAGACATATTTCAGCCCGAGGCTTTCCACTGAGAGGTCGCGAGTGGTGAAGAAGATGGAACGAGGTGATTTTGTGATCGATATGTTTGCGGGCATCGGCCCCTTCTCTATCCTGGCAGCCAAAAAAGGCTGTAGGGTACTCTCCATAGATAACAATACTCACGCGATAAGATATTTGAGAGAGAATAAGTCTCTCAATAGGGTAAAGAATTTAGATATAGTACTGGGAGATTCGGGAAAGGTTCTTGCAAGGGGTAAGAACGTGGCAGACCACGTGATAATGAATCTTCCGTTCAATTCGTATAAATTCCTCGATACCGCATTGAGACTTGCCAAAGAGAATGGGCGGATCTATTTTTATTCAATCGGAAGAGGAGAAGACCTATTTGGAGAGCAGATCAGAGAGATCGAAGAGAGAATTGGCAAGTTTAGATTATATGAAAAGAGAGTCGTCAGGCCCTATTCGCCGTACAGGTACCACGTCTGCATAGAATTTGGCCCGGGTGAGGAATAAAAGATAAAAAAACAATCCTTACGAGAATGTATTATATATCACGAATGAATTCTGGAATACCCAAAATTTACTTTCTACTGATGCGAGAATGCAATTTAAAAAAGCTGTTCAGATTTTCGATCTCAGCAATCGTCAAGGTCTTTAAATCCATTTTATCAACTCTTGGATAGTCCAGCAGGTGATCATAATGCTTGGTGAGGTAGTAGTAATAACCACGCACGTATATCAAAAAATAGCTGAACAGATTATCGAGGCGTCTTGCCGACGTGTAAACCCTTTGATTTTTGTCATATTTGCTTCGAATCTCCCTCTCTTTAAACGTCTTTACGGATATATCGAAGTCTTCCAAGATCGAGATGTCCCTGTGTCCGTTTATCCTTTGATAAGCCTCCTCTCTGATCGCCATATTCGATCCTATCAACCAATAGAAATTGAATGAGTGGAATAAGAGGTATATCTTTCTCCAATATTGTAAAAGATCTGATCTGAAGTTTTCATCATAAAATAGAACAGGGCCGGTACTCACATCATAACGCCTCAAATTTTCGGATATTATACTCAGCCAATTTTCATCGTAGATCGTGTCCGCGTCGGTAAATACAAACACATCGCCCCTCGATGCCTCCACGCCGTCCCTTCTCGCACCACCGATCCCCTCGCTCCTCTGAGAGATCACTTTATCGGCATAGATCTCCGCGATCTCTCTCGTCCTATCCGAAGAGTCCCCATCCACGATGATTACCTCGTATCTCCCATCAAAATTTTGATCTTTTAAGGATTTGAGGCACTCTCCAATGACGTCTTCCTCATTCAGCGTCGGAATGATCACCGATAACACTATTAATTACACCTCGAAACAGTATATTGGGATACAACACCAGATATATAAGAGTTACCCCATGAGTATCGATGTACCTCTTTTTGTTGCATTTCCCGTGGAAAGGGGATTCTTATTTGGTTTGACTTTTTTCTCATGTTTTTTATCGATCTCGACATCGAAGTAGTTGTTTATGACGAAGCCATAGGCTATCACACAGCAGGATATCACACCGACTGAGAGAAGAACGATGGGTGAAGTGCGGGCTAAAATAGCCCCTATAAGTGGAATAAACGGATAGAACCTTACCCAGTCCCTGATCCTTAGCATCTTGAGGTAGTCATTCGGGTTCACGGCGATCACTCACATATTCAGGGCCATTTTGGTATAAAAAACTTTATCTTCTACAATATTTAGACGAGAGATGAAGATGACAGAGAAGTATGATCTCATCATACCCCCGGGCGTTCCTCAATCCACAATCGTCGATGTGGTCAAAAAATTTGATGTCGATGTGGCGGAGAGGGAGGTACAGGTCAATTACGCAATTGGAACCGAGGATAAAGTTGTGAGAAATATTTTGGTCTTTAGAGGAGATCACGAGACGTTGAAGGAGATTGAATCATTCATCGAGCGAGAATTGACGGATAAGATCGAGAAGTCATTTCATTTTGAGCGGTCACCTTAAGATATCTAGAAGGATGACCCTCTCCATGACAAGTTTCGGTATCTTCTCCTCGCCGACCGCCTCGATCTCCTCCTTAGTTATGCCAAAAAATTCCATTAGCTTCCTATTTTTAGATTTATCATATTTTAGGAGGTCTTTCTCTTCAATCACATATCTATCTTTTATCTCTTTCTCCAGATTCTCTGTATCATCCCCATACAGGATGAATAAAGCGTCATTCTTTCCTTTTTTAACCCCTATCCCCATCGCCTTATCTATATTCCTCTTTCCAGAGAGATAAAGCATTATCTCGATAGATAGATCCCTTGATATATTCTTTCCACTTTTAAAAGAGTTTAAAGCTTTTTTAACCGCAAATTCGACGTGTTCTCTTCCCACGATAAAATCTGCATTTACCACCTGAACCACAGAATCTTCCGAGAGATCTCTGATCTCTTCTATGAACTTCGTCGGATCTTTTATCTCGATGGCACCACCCAATATCTTAAGATTCATTTGAAAACCTTCAGTTTTCAAGTTTGCGAGCCTCCGGCTCGCAATCATTGATCTTCTATCTCTCCATTCAACTGTCTCAAGATCGAGGAAGCGATCTTTACATCTATTCCCTTTATATTTGATAATTCTTTGATCTTTGCGGTCCTTAAATCCTCTAAAGATCTGTATCCCGCGTTGTATAGGGCTCTCGCCCTTACTCTTCCCACAGAGCTTAAACTCACGAGACCCAGAAGCTCTTCTTTTATTCCATCTCTGATCCTCATCGAGAGATCTTTTATTTTGGCAGAATACGATATCTTGAGGTATCCTGCGATCGAAGACATCGAGCGGAGCAGCCATTCGGATGTCTCCACCCGATTGTATAGATCTCCAGGGCCAATGTTATACTTCCCACATATCTCCTTCTCCGCCCTCTCTTCTATCCAGTCTCTCAAGAGAAGTGCGGTCTTCAATGAAGATAGTATCCAATCATCGACCGCCAAACCGTCCAAATGGTGAAACAGTTTCTCGTTTGAATTAAGAAGATTGGATAATATCAGATCTTCTCCCTTTCTCAGATAGATCGTCTTCATATCGGGTGTAAGACAGACGATATGGAGAAACGTCAGATCGCCTTCAAAATTTCTGGTCTTCTCAAGCCCTTCGATCATCATCGAGGCCGATAATGGATCTATGTACAATCTGGAGACAAGTTTTCCAAGTTCTGTTGGGGAGAGGGCGTATTCTTTATTCAAATATTCTTCGGCTCTTTTGAATTCGACCGAATTGCTCAAAAATCTTTGATTTGTGGCTACTTCGATCGTATAGATAAACTCCTTCTCCTCCAAAAATTGCAGGACACCTCTCAACAGATCCTCGATCCTCCAAAGATCTTGTTGATGGGCAAAAAATGTGGTGGAGAAGAATTCGAGGAGTTCTTCAAAGTTTTTGGCAAAGCCGACGATTGTGGATAGCACGTGGGACCTTAAAGCGTTTTCTGTGCCGAGTTTGCTCCACATATTCTCTGGTTCCGCCCTTATGTAATTTTCAAAGAGATATTCCTGCTCTTGCTCGCTCTTCGAGATTGCTATCGCCTCACCATAAGGATCCAACCCCGGTCTTCCCGCCCTCCCGGACATCTGCTTGTAATCCAGCACCGGTATCGGTTGAAGCCCATAATTTGATGTGTATCGCCTATAACTAGTTATAATGACCCTCCTAGCCGGAAGATTTACCCCCGCCGCGAGTGTCGGGGTACAGGTCAAGACCCTCAATGTCCCATCCTTGAAATTCTCCTCTATCATCCTTCTATGCTCGTTGGACAGCCCTGCATGGTGGAAAGCGACACCAGATCTTACCGTTTGGGCAAGCAAGGAACTGAACTCCGTATCATCTATCTCCGATATTATCTTTGCGGCCTCTTCCCTTTTTCCATCGTTCTTTAGGTGATTTCCCAGAAATTTGGATATCTTCTTCGCATACAGCTGTGAATTTCTTCGTGTATTTGCAAAGACGAGGCATTGCCCTCCTTCCTCGATCGCATCGCCGACTAATGAAAGGGTGGGGTCCTTCGTCCCCCCATCAATCACTCTCTTACCTTCAAAAGCCCCTTTATCAAAATAGATGGTATCATTGAGGTATACACCATTAAATAGATCTACAGGCCTCCAATCACTCAAAACAAGTTTTGCACCGAGCCAATCAGCCATCTCGTGTGCGTTACCGATGGTTGCGCTAAGTCCCAGTATCTGGATGTTCTGGTTCATCCTTCTAAGCCGTGAAATTGTTATCTCTAACGTAGGGCCCCTATCTGCCGAATTGATCAGGTGTATCTCATCTATCACCACCACACTCAATTCCTCTATCCACCCCACACCATTTCTAATCAAAGAATCGACTTTCTCTGATGTGGCTACAAGGATGTCGTAGTCTCCAAGCCGTTCATCATTGGATTCGTAATCTCCGGTCGATATTCCCACCCTGATTCCAAATTTCTCGAATTCTTTGAATCTCCGATACTTCTCGCTCGCCAACGCTCTCAAAGGAACGATATATAATGCCTTTCCTCCTTTTTCCAACGATTTTAACATCGTTAACTCGGCTATCAACGTCTTTCCGCTCGCAGTTGGGATGGCGACGATCAAGTTCTCTCCTTTCAATACTCCTGATCCTATCGCATCTTTTTGGGGTGGATAAAGCTCTCTTACACCGGATTCTATATAAAAATCAATTATCTCCTTCGATATATTCCCCTCTAGCTCTTTTAGTTCCATCTTATCTGTTTTAACATACATCTATCCATAATCACCATCATCCCTGCCTCCTTGGCACGTGCCACTTCCTCCTCGTTTATCGCCCCTTCCTGCATCCATATCGCCTTTGCTCCTATTTTAATCGCCTCTTTCACGACGGCCGGTACATTTTCGGGACGGCGGAAGATGTTAGCGATAAGCGGGCAGCTCATCATCATAGTATTTCTCTATGAAGGCAACATAATTTTCTAGTGAGGCAACCGCCCTCTTGTTATCACCTTCCTTTATGGCTCCTACGGCATCCCTCAAAATTCCAATCTCAATCTCTATCTGTGATGATATGTTACAGACATTGCCGATGCATGAACCGGCATCAGCTCGCCATATATGTGACTCTTTCGTATCTATTGTCTTTTCTATAGCGGCAATACACTCCATTTTCTTTGAAGGCGAAGTTAATTTCTCTTTAATAGCCCTAATATCTTTTCTAACGCCCTCTTTATCTATCATAAACATTTTTTTTCTCTATGAGCCTCTCACCAATAGATTCCATCCAGCTAATCCAATCTCAACGTGCCCTTGTCATCATCGTTCCACACTTTGGGCATTTAAGCTGATTGCACGGCGATCCCCTCCCGTGAGACATGGTATGTCCACAGTTTGGACAGACACATTCCCCAGAGGGGCCCAATCCATAGCCACCCATACGACCTTTTCCATTCGGCATTTTGCTCACCTCCAATTCCAATCAATTTGTTTTAATTTTCTCTATTTTAATCTATCGGTGATTCAACATAAAATTTTCCCCCTGTCCGTCTTTCTCAACCGATTTTTACTGATTTGAACCTCCCCACTATCTGCTTTACTTTTTATGGGATTAATCGTAAACCACATCGCGGTGAAATTCTCCAAGCTGTGATTTCTTCTCTTGCACTCAAGTTCTCTTGCAATCTGAGAGTTGCTCTTGCCAATCATAGCTGGCAAACATGATCTTTGCTCTTTTTTAGAAGAGACAAAAGATCGAAAATATTTTTATGGGGGATCTTTATGGGACAAAGAGAGGAAGAATAAATGGCTA
>Ga0209013_10004425_pt1 | contig 12329 bp, 11 predicted proteins | sample Cruoilmetagenom2_FD_187291 | JGI IMG/M metagenome (GOLD analysis project Ga0209013, IMG submission 187291) | Oil polluted marine microbial communities from Coal Oil Point, Santa Barbara, California, USA - Sample 2 (SPAdes) (version 2) | ecosystem: Environmental > Aquatic > Marine > Oil seeps ...
ATACCATCGACGTCAACGGTGTCGGTGACGTCGAGTTCTCCTACGATGAACGCGACGAGATACGTTGACATCTTCATCGTCTTGTCGAACCGCACGACGACCTTGCCGTCACCGGCCGGTTCGCGGCCGATCTCGGCGCCGTTCGATATGGCAGTGAGACCATCGTCGACAACGAGCGTCACGCCGAATGTGGCCTTCAGATCGGGTTCATCCCAGCAGGGGAAGGCCCGGCGGGCCTCGGTTGCCTCGAACTGGGTGGTGGCGATCGTCTTGTCAATCCCATCAGGGTCCGTGTAGACGGAGCGGTAGAAGCCGCGCAGATCATCATTGAGAGTCCCGTCGAACGAGATCTCGAGCTGCCACGCACCCGGCTCGACGGGCGTCGGAAGCGTCAGAGTCGTCCGCTCCGCATCCTCGTTGGTCTCGGCGGTGGCTTCGAGACGCTCGCCGTCTTCGTTCGAGAGAACCGCACTGTGCAGGGTCAGCTCCGCGGTGTTGAGAACGATCTCTGACACTGTTTCGAGCACGTCCACATCGATCACAACGTGCCCACCGAAGGTGGCGGCAACGAGATCCGGGGTCAATGCCAGTTCGTAGTGACTGGGGATGACGGACCGGGGCAGGCGGTAGTCGGCTTCAGACGGCACAGGATGCTCCTCTTCGCTGGTTGAACGGGCGAATGGTACCGGCTGAAAGGGGCGAGTCCTCCGTCGTCCTACGAAGACCGACGGCGCACGACCCGGTCTTCGGCCACGTCGACTCGATAGGCCCGTCCTTCTCCGGGGGCTAGGTTCTCGAGACGATGGAAGAAGCCTCCGTGCCGGAGGATCTCGGCGGACAGATGGTCGGCGCCTTTGGTCGAGAATACCGGTGCAAGCGTGACGTCGACCGAGAGAGCAGGGATACCGAAGTACCCCGAATCGGAGGTCAGGTCGTAGTTCACGACGAACACGAATCGATCGGCATCCCCCGGCATTGTCGCCGGATCCTGGGTCCATGCAGCTATGCCGCGCAGCGTCGTCGCATCCGGGGGGATGAGCCACAGGGTGGTCGAACCGGCGATCCCCGGAAGAACAGACTCAGCGAAGACTCGCAGATCCGTGACACGGTCGAAGAGTTCGTCGTTTTCTCCCCAGATGAAGTCATCGCCGAAGCGGGCCTTCGACGGATAGACATTCGACTCACCCTCTTCTTTGAAAACGAACAGCTTCGTGTAGCGCTCGTTTTCGACCGGTTCCCGGTGCACATCCCGGATCTCGTATCCGAGTCCGACATATGACGGCATGTCCGGCAGGAACAGCGCAGTGAAAAGCCGGGCCTCGTTGCCCGCTTGATAGACCTCGTCGAACCGCGGGTCGTCTTTGTCGGCGGTCATCACCGTGTAGGCAGGAGCAGTTCGGCGGGTTGCCAGGTCGTCGAGATACCGCCGGAATCGACGCAGGTACTCGTGGTCGCCCACGACGGTCGACTGCAGATCGCCGAGAGTGACGTCGGCAAGGGAAGCTTCCAGGTGGTCGAGCTCCTCGCCGAACTGGAAGACGTCCCGGGCCGGAAGGAATGTCTCCGCGAAGTAGCCGAACCACGGAGCTTTCGCCGATCGCTGGATGTGTGTCTTCACGGCGCCGAGGATGTCGTAGTACTCGTCAACAACGTCCGGCACGCCATCGGGGCGCATCTGCACGTGCGACATGTCACCTCGCATGAAGTCGAAGTTGCCGATGTGCTGCGTCTCGGCGTAGTGGCGGCATACATAGTCCCACACCTCGATCCGGGGCCGAGTGAAGTCGATCTCCCATTGGGAGTTGTCATCGAGCCGCTCGTACAGCTTGAAGCGGGCCAGAGGCGAGAAGACTCTGGACATGAACTCCGGTTCGGAGAAGACGAAATCGGGCCACTCCATCCCGTGGTGGTCGACAGCAATGTGCGCTGGATCAGGATCGACCTCGATGCCCCGGAAGGGGACACCCATGGTGGCGGGGACCGGCTCGAGACCGATCCACTTCAGGTGCATGATGAGGTCGACCCGCCGATCGCTCCGCTCGAAGACGCTGTTCTCGTCGCCGAACAGCAACCGGAGCCGGGTTCGTTCGTCGAGGCGGAAGAACTCCTCCACAGTCTCGGGCACCGGGTCACCGCCGAGAGCCGGTCCCCGATCCACGATCCAAGCGAACACGGCTTCCTCGGCGGTCCGTGCAAGCCCATCCGAGTGATCGACGATCTGGCGATCCCTGATGCTCATCCATTCGAAGAGGCCGGGTGTGCACAGTGTCGGTTCGGAGAAGCGGTCAGTGTGGGGGATGACATCCACCCCGATGGTCTTGCCCATCACATGGAGAAGATTCGAAACGGCCCGCAGCTGCTTCTCGACCGTGTCGAGATTCGGTGCGTACTCGTACATCTCGTCGGAGAAGAACTCGGTGTTGAGATTCCATGCAGCGATCCCGTACAGACTCTCTACGACTCCCGGCTCCCACACCGGTAGCAGATGGACCGAGTCCGTCGTGGCGGGCAGTGTGAGCATGTACTTCACAACACCCCCGTAGTCCCCCACAGTGCGGACATTGATGCCGACCATGTTCGTGCGCTTCAGCCACGACGGGTCGGGCTCATTCGACCGTGGCGAACGTACGGCCTCCGGGATCTCGGCGAGCGGTTGAGCGAAGTCGACTGCCGCGTCGGAGAGGGCAACCGTCACCGCGTCGCCGTATCTCCTGATCAGCAGTTCGAGCACGTCACACAACGGTGTGGTCACGGCATCTTGGGGCCGGAGGCCAACCACGAACGATGCATCCCCGGCTACATAGTCCTCCACCGCCCGATGATGGCTTCCGGTCATTTCGGAACGAATTCGACGTCGTAGTCGCGGGTGATGATCACGCCGGCCCGGTTGCGATGCCGCGAGATTATCTCGTGCTCCTCAGTGAGGACCTTCTCGATGAACGGATCGAATTCCTCGCGACCACGCTTCATGCGGTGCTCGATGGTCTCAAGCCGGTTGCGATCGATGAAAATCCGGCAGTCCACGTGATCACACAACGACGTGTAGACACCCTCTGCGATGACGACCTGGACCCCGTCGTAGGAGATCTCCTCTTCATCAATGCGGTTCTCCGAGTAGATGACGAGTGGCTTCACGACACAACTCTCGCCCGACTGTGCGGCGGCCAGGTGGGTGTCGAGGAGGTCGAGGCGAACCTCGGTGGTGCCGACCCAGGCGAAATTCGCTCGTCGGGCCGCGTCATTGAACCTCGGTGGAAGGACGTAGTAGTCGTCCTGCTGGAGCACCACCGCTCTGACATCGCGTTGTCCGAATGCGTCAGCCAGCGCTTGGCCGACTTCCGACTTGCCGCTGCCCGACTCGCCCGCAACCGTCACCGTGAAGCGATGAGGCGTGGCGTTGATCGCGTCGAGCAGATGGTCGACGATGGCATCGGCGGCAACTCGGTGCTCTTCACCAACGAGGACAATGTCTCCCTGCATAGACGATTCACTCCAAGAGATCTGCAGCAATGGCGGGCCGTCTCAATACTACCGACCGGCGCCATGCGATCCGGTGTGTAGGCGCAGACCAGCGAATACGGGGTCTTCGGATGTGGACGGGGTGTGGCGATCAGGCCGGTAGTGAGCCGGGTCAAGCCTCGGAACGTAGGACGTAGTACGACCCGGAGGTCCCGTATCCGCTGGTTACGTCGCGTATCTGTGACTCCGCACGAGTACTTCGCGAGCATCTCGAACAGCGAGAGTCCCCCCGCTTGGTTCAGGGTCGTACTACGTCATTCGTACTACGAGGATCAGCGGATAGGAGATCGCGGGGAGACGCCTACTTCCTGTCCCACCACCGTCAGGCGGGGCATGTCCGGATCACTAATCCGTGCCTGCTGGCGGATCGGACAGCCGGAGGATCCAGAGACCGGTGTTGGCGTCCGACAAGTAGATGAGGTTGTCGACAACATGGACCGACCATGCCAGCGGCATCGCGATGTTGCCGTTCGGTGACGCGAAGTGACGCTGCGGATCCACACGAGTCGGCGGAACGAAAGACGCCACCTCGACGAGTTCCGTCGGATCCGAGAGATCCACGATGCGCAGCCCACCCGAGAGCCAGGCGGCGTAGAGATAGTTGCCGGCCATCACGGCTTCGCTAGGTGAGTAGATCCCGTCGAGAGCCAGCCGACCGTCGGTATCCGGCAAAGCACCCTCGATCGCGTAGACGGAAGGCTGTGACGGATCGCCCCGGTCGCCGATATCGAATACGACGCTGACGCCCCACGACTCCTTCTCCGCCTCGTCATCGAGGGGATCGAGATCCTGATGACCGACGACGAGGACTCCGGTGGCCGGATCGACTGCTGTCGAATCCGAACTCCCTTCCTGATGCCCGAGCGAGGCGGTACGTCCGACGGCATCGGGCTGTGATGGATCGGACAGGTCGAGAATGATGACGCCGGCATCCCAGTGGGCAACGAAGGCGCGCTCCCCTGCCGGGTCCAGCGTGATGCCGCGTGCGTGGATATCCCGTGGGTCTGCGTCATCGAGAACAGCATCCCTGACCGCCACGTCGGCGTCGCGGCGGAAGTCCCAATCGGCGACCTCCACAGGAAGCGTCGGATCGGTGACGTCGACGATGCGCACATCTCCGAGAGCGTCGGGATTGTCGAGCAAGGAGTTCGGTGCGGCAGCGACAACGAGGATCCGATCAGCTTCGACCCACACATCGAAGCCTGAGATTCCGATTGTTCCGGCTCCCGTCTCGTACGTTCCCAACTGCACCGGCAATAGCGGATCCGAGACGTCGTATAGAACCAGCCCACGATAGGTGCTCCGATCATCGGGATCGCAGGGCTGGTGCGCCACGATGGCCAGATCTCCCGTGAACCGATCGGTCTCGACACTCCCCGCCCACACGGTGCCCGTGCTCGTTCCTGGGTATCCCTCCGAGATGGGCGACAACTCGAGCGGCAGCGAAGGATTCGTCACGTCGTAGCGCCGGACACCGCTCGCCGGACAGACATCGTCCGATCCGTACGTGGAGAGGTAGGCCACGCCACCGTGAACCCAGACGTCGGCGTTGAAGCCACCGGTGGGATCCACGTGGCCGATCACGTCGATCGATGTCGTGACCGGGTCCTCAGTGACGTCCGGAACAACAAAGAGCGTTGATGGGCTCGTCTTGCCTCCGAGGAGCGGTTGAGGGTTCACGGATCTTCCGTCCGGCATCCGAACCTCGAAGTGGAGATGCGGGGCATTGGAACTGGCATTGCCGCTGGTCCCGACGAAGCCAATCACATCACCGGCAGAGACCCTGGCGCCTACGGAGATCTCCGGTGGGGTACCCCAGGTGAGCGGCTCCTCGACGATCGGAGCGTCCTCGCACACAACAACTTCGGTCGGGGCTTCCTCGATCGCTGTGTCCTCAGTTGGTGTGTCTTCAGGCGCCACATCCTCAGCAACGGCATCGTCAGCCGCTACATCCTCGGATGCCGTGTCCTCGGTTGCTTCCTCCTCGACGATCATGACCGTGCAGATCGGTTCAGGAGGTGGCGGAGCAGGAGGCTCGTCGTTGTTGAGGTGAAGGTAGAGCGTCCGCCAGCCCCCGGAATGTTGGATCTCGACGTAAAGCCCAGCCAGCGCACCCACGTCGACACGGGAGACTACGCCCGCGGCGGAAGCGAGTACCGGCGTCGTCTTCGGAGCGGAGATGTCGAGGCCCTTGTGGAGACGGCTGCCACCGTCCCTGATCACCCCGAACGTACTGGAAATACCGGATCTTCCCTGGACGGGGTAGGTCAGTTTGAACGGAGGTTCGTAGAGAGACGGATCGGCGCCCGGCGCACCGTCGGCCTCGGCGTGGGCAGGGATGGCCATACCGAGCACCATCAGCACCACAGCCAGCAGCGTGGTGAGGCCGCGTCGAGACATCGATGCCCTCATTTGCTCATGGTACTGCTCGTGAACGATGGATGGGGCTCCGATCACTCTGTCTACCCCTGTTCCGTTTCGCCGGTCTTGACCGAGTCGATGTCCTCGCCAAGCAGCACGCGGTCGATCGTCGCCGTCAGAAGATCGTATGTGACGGGCCCGATGACCTTGCCGACGACCATGCCGCTTCGGTCGACGAAGAAGGTCTCGGGGAGGCCGGCGACACCGTACGAGAACGCTGCGCTGGAACCGTGATCGATGCCGTACACCGTCTCATCGCTCCGGCCGAATCGGTCGAGGAAGCCGATCGCCTGGCTCTCTTCGTCCTGCGTGTTGACTGAGAAGAAAGTCACGTCGAAGTTCGCGTAGTCGGAAGCGGCAGCATCGAGGGATTCATGTTCTTGTCGGCATCCGGTGCACCACGATGCCCAGAAGTTGATGACGACGACATCCCCCAGGTGCTCCGATAGGCGGACTTGCCCATCACCCTCGAGTTCGTCAAGCACCATCTCCGGTGCGGGTTTGTCAATGAGCGCTGAGCCGACGACGGTTGGATCAGATCCGAGGGTGCCGGCCAGCGCAACACCAACGATCATCACGATGACGCCCGCCGCGATCACGAGCCAGACGATCTTGTTGTTCACGAGCGCGCCTCGTCAAGCAGCGCTTCGGCCTGTGTCCGAATCTCGATCGGGAGCTCGAAGGCGAGGAGACGCTCGAGTGGCCCGATGGCACCGGTGGTATCGCCGTTCCCGATCCGGATGTTGGCGAGGAACCAGTACGCCTGTGGGAAATCCGGGTCGATCGCGAGGGCTCGCTCGACAAACGGCGCCGCAAGCGTCACCTCCCCCGAGAGGAAGGTCAGCCATCCAACCCGGGCAAGCGCCTCAGGGTTCTCAGGTTCAAGGTCAAGGACCACCATGTAGTGCTCGAGAGCTTTGGAGTAGTTGCCGGCTTCGACGTACCTGTCGGCAAGTGCGATCCGCATGCCGGGAATGTCCGGGTTCTGGGCGACGACGACCTCCATCTCGTCGAGGCTCACCGATGCCAGCTCAGCACCGGCCCCTCCTTCGAGAACCTCGGTCGCCACGCCGTCCGTCGCCTCGCCTGCCGGTGTCCGCTCCTGGAGCGAGGACACAGCGACAACAGCGATCACTACGACACCGACGCCGATGACGGCAGCGCCCACAATCGATCGCGTCTTCGAACGACCGACCGGCGGTTCTGCTGTATCGGCGGTGACAGGTGCCGGTTCGATACCATCGAGCTGCTTCTCGAGAGCCCCACGTTCGGATCGGTAGGCAGTGCGCAGACGATCGGCCGTGGCTTCATCGAGGTCGCCGGCCTCTACCTGATCATCGACCTCCGCGAGGTCACGATCCACCTGTGCGATCTGATCGGCGATACGAGTGACGCTCACGTGGACACCTCCTGAGGCTCTTTGTCCTTTCGGCGAAGTCCGAGGACGGCGACAATTCCTGCTGCAAGGATGCCGAGTGGAACGACCCACAGAACGACACCCCAACCGGTGCTCGGCGGGTCGAGCAGGACCTGCTCGCCGTAGTTCACGACGAACTTGTCGATGATCTCCTGGTCGGTGCTCCCGGCAGCGATCTCATCGTCGATGAGAACTCGTAGATCCTTCGCCAGATCGGTCTGTGACCCTGCCAACGACTCGCCCGCGCAGATGGGGCACTTGAGCCTGGTGGCGAGGCTGTATGCCCTGGCCTCCGGATCGGTCTCTGCTTGATCTCCCGGCCAGAGCCCAACAACGATGATCGCAAGAGCGATGACCGGCACGATCAGCCACGCGAGGTTTCTGGCACGATCAGACATCGGCGCGTTCCCGTTCATCGGAGGCTTCGGGCGTTCGCGAAGGCCTGCGGGATTTCCTCCCGAGAGCGAGGACTCCGCCTGCGACGATCGTGAGACCGCCAACCCAGAGGAGCCACTGGAGAGGGAACACCAGAACCTTCAGTCGGATGCCGTTCTCGTCCATGGCGGCGATCGTCAGGTAGACATCGTCGATCCACGTGGTCCACACCTGTGGAGTCGCTATCACCTGGCCGAACTTCGGGTACTCATGGAGACGGGGTTCGAGCACCACTCTCGTGTTCTCGCATGATCGATCGAGGATCGCCACTCTGGCGCCCTGAACGTTGCGTTCCGGTTCGATCCGATCGAACGGTTCGATGTACCCGATGCAGTAGTCGTCCACAATCGCCGTCTCCCCTACGACAAGCGGAACCTCGGTCCTGATCGCGAGCACCGACGTCGTAGCGATAGCGACCGCAACCAGGGCGAGACCGATATGTGCGACCTGCCCGCCCCAGAACCCCATGTCGTTACGGATCGTTGAGAGGAGAGCCGATGGCCATGGCTTCCCGCCCCCATGGGACCGTGAGGCCTGATGCACGTAGAAGGCGATGATGTTGGCGATGACGAAGCCGGCAAGACCCAGGATCGCGACGACCGCTACCGATCCGATTCCTCCGAGGACGGCGAGTGCGGCGACGACGAAGCCTACGTTGAGCCCGACTCTGGTGCGTTTCCACAGCACCTTCCCGGTTGCAACCCTCCACGGTGACGTCGCTCCGACCCCGATGGCTATCAGCAGGAGGAAGGCGATGGGGACGGCCACCCGATCGAAGAACGGCCGACCGACGGAGACTTCCCTGCCGGTGAACGCCTCGACCAGCAGCGGGTACATGGTGCCGAAGATGATCGTGAATCCGAACAGCGTCATCAACAGGTTGTTCAGGAGGATGAAACCCTCACGAGAAGACAGCGAGTCGAGCCGGGGCGAAGAGGCCACGGTATTCGCCCTCACGGCAAAGAGCCCGAACGAACCGAAGACGATGACTCCAAGGAAGATCAGCAGCACCGGTCCGACCACTGAGAGGCTGAAGGCATGGACGGATGCGATCACGCCTGAGCGGGTGAGGAACGTTCCGAAGATGGTCAGGGAGAAGGTGACGATGACGAGCACGTAGTTCCATGCCTGGAGCATCGAGCGACGCCGCTGGACCGTCGCGGAATGGATGAATGCCGTCGCCGAAATCCAGGGCAGGAGTGCCGCGTTCTCGACCGGATCCCACGCCCAGTACCCGCCCCACCCAAGGACCTCGTAGCTCCACCAGGCTCCGAGCAGGATGCCGGCGGTCAGGAAGACCCATGCGACCAGCGACCAACGGTGGGTGCGGTCGAGCCAGACCATCGACCGCTCTGAGCGAATCAACGCGGCGACCGCGAATGCGAACGGAACGGTGAATCCGACGTATCCGACGTACAGCAGCGGCGGGTGCACAGCCATGAGGATGTGATTGGCGAGCAGAGGATTCGGACCGATCCCGTCAAGAGGTGCAACCGCGTCGCCGATCGGTACCGACGACGTTGCCGAGCAGAATCCGTTCACGACTTCGGTACAGAGAGCGAAGGGATTGGCGGCCGTGGCCATGAGCCCGAACCAGAAGATGGAGACAGCACCCATGATGGCCAAAGCAAGAACGCCGAGCCCATCACCCTTCTTCAAACGCCGCCATACGAGCCATGTGAACACGGCCAGCATGAGCCCCCAGAGCACAACGCTGCCCTGGAGTGCGGCCCAGCCGGCTGCGAGGAGGAAGACGAACGGAGTTCCAAGGGCGGTGTTCTTCGCCACATATGCGATCGAGAAGTCGTGAGTAAGGATGCCGATCTCGAGCAGCAGAAACGCTGCCACGCCTCCGATGGCGAGGCCAAGGACGGGGAGTTTCAACCGAGCGGGGTCGGGCTCGGGAGTTCGGGAGTGACGGATCGCTTCGACAACGAGCGCCACCGACGACACCAGGGCGACGAGAATCGAGAGGTAGCCGGCTGCAGCGATCACGCTTGGTCCGATTCATCCCCGGATGGGTGCTGCAGTTCGTACGACTTATCCCCCGACTCGTACTTCTCGGAGTCGTAGTTCTCGTCGTGTTTGATGAGCATCGTGTCCGAGTGGAACTCGTGCCCATCCCAGGTTCCTTCGACCACGACACCGACACCTTCCTGGAAGAGCTGCTGCGGCGCACCGACGTGAACCACAGTCACGGCCTCACGCCCGTCTGTCACCTCGAAGACGACCCCGGTGGTGGTGTCGGTGACGGTCCCAGCTACAACCTGTCCCCCGAGTCGCAGACGCCCGTCGCCGGGGGCCTGTTCGGCCAGCTCCGTCGGCGTGTTGAAGTAGACGAGGCTCGAGTTGAGGCTGAAAACCAGGACCACGAGCACGATAACGACGATCGCAGCCGGAATGATGAACTTCCAGTAACGCTTCACTCGGTCTCTCCGATGCTCCGACGGGTGTTCCTGATCCGCACGGCAATCGACCCCGCAAACACGCCAAGGCTGCCATAGGCGACGGCGTATGCAAATGCGACCCATCCCCAATCGCTCATGATGATGCTCCGAGATCGGGGACGGTAACGGCTTCGCCGGCAACCGGACGTTCGATCGACTGCTCGATGGCCACTTTGCGGTCGTCGAGTTTGATGAGCTCGATGCGTTTCACCATCAGCGACCCGTACACGACCGTGAAGGCGAGCACCCCCACGGTGAGGGCGGTGAGCATCAGCGGGTCCTGGATCGCTGGCCCATCGGGACGCACCAGCGATGGCGGCTGGTGCAGTGTCCTCCACCAAACGACGGAGAAGTGCACGAGGGGGATCTGCAGAGCACCGAGGACACCGAGTACGGAGGATCGCCCGGCGCGAACGACAGGGTCGTCCGTTGTCCTCCTCAGTGCCAGATACCCGAGGTAGACGAAGAACATGATGGCCGTGAGCGTCAGCCGGGCGTCCCACGTCCACCACACACCCCAGGTCGGCTTCGCCCAGATCATGCCGAGAGCGATCGCTAGTCCGGTGAAGTAGACACCGATCTCGGCCGACGCAGCGGCGATCCGATCCCACCGGAGGTCCTTGGTGATGAGATACCCGACGCTTCCGACGAACGTGACGAAGAAGGCGAGGTAGGCGAGCCACGCAGCAGGGACGTGGACGTACATGATGCGGACGAGATCGCCCTGAACAGAGTCGGCTGGGCTGACCATCGAGAGCGTGAACGCGACGGCGAGGGACAGCACGATCGCCACCCACGGCCACTGCCGATTCCGCGTCTGCGCCTGCATCACATCTCCTGTAGAGGTCGTGCGGTCAACACACCGATGATGGCCACGATCAGCACGACCGCGACCATCAGCAATACCCAAGAAAGGATACTGTGACCGAGCCGTAGTCCTTCGTACGACTGGGTCGCTCCGAGGAGCAACGGAACGGACAATGGGGCCACCAGAAGGGGTACGAGGGCGGTCCCTGCACTCGTGCTGTTGACGATCGATCCGGTGAGTGTCCCGAGGAGCGCCAGGCCGATAGCGACGATTATGAGCGTCACGATCAACCATGGGATTCCGATGATCGAAATGTCGTACAAACCGACCGCCACGACCCCCACGACCATCTCGAAGATGAGCAGAAGCAGGGTCGCCGACGTGGCCCGCCCCACAAACCCGGAGGCAGGGTCAAGGCCGAGGAGAGCCGATGCGTCCTGCTGCGGGAGGGTCTCGTTCGAGGCCTTCCCGACGGAGACGAGCACACCGAACAGCATTACGATCACCCAGTACATCCCGGGTCCGATCTGGCGGAGCAGGATCGCGTCGGTCCCCACGGCAAGGGGGACGAGCAGGAGGGCGATCGCTCCGAACGGGATCGTGATCCAGAGGACATCGCCCCGCCGGCGTTCTCGAAGTAGGTCGCGGTGAACCACGGCCGCCGCCTGATGCCAGAACCCGGTCGTCAAGAGAGTGTCCCTCCTTGAATCTCGACCGAACGGGAGGCGATCTTGTTGATCCGATCCCGATCGTGGGAGACAACGACGACAGCGCCGCCTTCTTCGGCTGTTCGGGCGATGAGTCCCTCGACGAGGTCAACGGCATCCCGGTCGAGAGCAGAGTGAGGCTCGTCGAGGAGAAGCAATGATCGGTCGATCATGAGCTCCCTGGCGAACTCGGTCCGCCGCTGCATGCCGTGGGATGAGGCCCCTGCACGCCGGTCGATCGCGCCCCCAAGCCCCACAGCGACGAGTGCCTCGTCGGCGCGTTCGGGCGGGACACCGGCGACCCGGGCGGCGTATCGCAGATTCTCCCCGAGCGTCAGTTCAGGGAAGATTCCCGGTGTGTGCCCGATCATGCCGATCCGGCGGCGCACGTCGTACCGCTCCTGTGATGTCAGGTCGGCACCGAGCACGGTTCCTGTGCCTTGGGACGGACGAATGAGTGTGGCCATGAGCCTGAGTGCGGTGGTCTTCCCCGCTCCATTGGCGCCGAACAAGCCGACCACCTCGCCCGCGCTGATCTCAAGGTCGACGTCACGCAGAATCTGAGTCGATCCGAT
>Ga0209013_10004426_pt1 | contig 12326 bp, 15 predicted proteins | sample Cruoilmetagenom2_FD_187291 | JGI IMG/M metagenome (GOLD analysis project Ga0209013, IMG submission 187291) | Oil polluted marine microbial communities from Coal Oil Point, Santa Barbara, California, USA - Sample 2 (SPAdes) (version 2) | ecosystem: Environmental > Aquatic > Marine > Oil seeps ...
TGGGATACAATACCACCATGAAAACACTAGAACAACTCAAATCAGGACAACTCATAGGTAGCAAAAGGCTCACATTGAGCTGTGGTTTAAAAGAATTTCCTAGAGAAATTCTTACATTGGCAGAGACTTTAGAGGTCTTAAATATGACTGACAATCATCTAAACAGACTACCGGATGACTTTGGAAAACTGAGACATCTCAAAATCCTTTTTTTGTCTAACAATCAATTTAAAGAAGTACCTACTGTACTTTCACACTGTCCCAACCTTTCCATGATAGGCTTTCGTAACAACCAGATAGACACTCTGACTGAAAATGCCCTGCCACTTAGCACACGTTGGCTCATACTCACCGACAATGCCCTCACCTCACTGCCAGAGTCTATCGGAGAGTTGAAGTATCTTCAAAAGTGTATGCTCTCTGGCAATCAACTTACCCATCTGCCAACAAGTATGAAACACTGCAAAAACTTAGAACTCTTACGCATCGCGGTCAATGCATTTACAGAGTTGCCCAAGATGATTTTGGAACTGCCAAAACTCTCATGGCTGGCTTATGGGGGAAATCCCTTTTGTGCGAAGCACCCTGCCTGTAATACGCCGCTAAAAGAGTTAGCATGGAACGACTTAGAACTGGGAAAAGTGCTTGGTGAAGGTGCTTCAGGACTTATCTCAAAAGCCATTTATGCAGGTAAAGAAGTAGCAGTAAAAATCTTTAAGGGTGACATCACTTCTGATGGTCTACCTGAAGAAGAGATGGACATCAACATTTCTATCGGGCACCATGACCATCTTGTGGATGTATTTGCACGTGTTTCAGGGCACCCTGAGGGAAAAGATGTCTTAATGCTGGAACTCATACCTTCTTCATTTTTTAACTTAGGTCTGCCACCTACACTTGAGACATGTTCGCGTGATGTTTACCTTGAAGGCTTTACACTTACACTCTCACAAAGCATAAAGATACTCCAAGGTATGGCAGATGCAGCTTTACATATGCATCAAAGAGGCATCATGCATGGAGACTTCTATGCACATAACATCATGATAGATAAAGATGCAAACAATATACTGGGTGACTTTGGTGGGGCTTCGTACTATGAGCCTAAAGAAGTAGAGGTACGTAATGCTTTAGAGCGTTTGGAAGTGCGGGCTTTCGGATGTTTGATAGAAGAGATGCTCCTACTTTCTCAAAATGACACATCTTATTCCAAACAAAATAAGCAATTAGAAGCACTTAAAGATGCTTGTTTAAATGCAGAAAATAAAGATCGTCCTCTCTTTGACACAGTCTATCAACAGATGATAGCGTTATAAAAAAGTATATAAAAACTTACACTAAGCCCAAGTTACGCATAAAATTCCCGGCGATAATGCTGCTTCTTTCTTTAAACAGATCAGCTATCTGAGGTTCATAAAGTTCATCGAGTGTTTCAAAGAATAGTTTTAACCACTGTTCAAACACTTCACGGCTAAGTTCGCCTACCATCATATGAGGTGCAAAGGGATTACCTCGGTAAGAAGTGTCACCAAGTGCGATGGAAGCCCAGAAGTTCACTAAAAGTTCCAAATGAGGTTTCCAATATTCATTTGTCATATCATCTCCGAGTTTAGCGATGAAAAATGGACCTACGATGTCGTCTTGCAACACTCTTCTGTAAAAGCTCATGACCATAGTTTCTATATTTTCTTTTGTAATTTCATTTGCCAACATATATAACTCCGTAATAATTTTGTGAAGTTATATCCAAATAGACTTCATTTCTCTTTGACACATATAACTCATTACCGCCACATCACTATTTTGCTATAATCTCTATTATGAAAAAAATCACTTTAATATTCTTACTATCAAGCACTTACATATTTTCTAATATGAACACTATTGTCAGTATCTTACCTCAACAGACATTTGTCAAAGCCATTGGCGGAGACAAAGTGAATGTATCACTTATGGTACTGCCGGGCAATTCTCCACACACTTATGAACCAAAACCGTCACAGATGATAGACATCACCAAAGCAGATCTCTATTTTGCCATTGATGTAGAGTTTGAGCAAGTATGGCTTCCTAAATTTAAAGATCTTAATCCCAATATGCAGATCATCGACCTTGCAGACAATATTGCCAAGATACATATGCATGAGGCAGGACACGATGGACATGACCATGAAGGCAGCGATCCACACATTTGGACGGCTCCTGCCAATGTCAAGATCATTGCAAAAAATATTTATGCTGCTTTGGTAACAAAAGATCCTGCCAATACAGAGTATTATAAAAGAAACCTCGAGATCTTTCTGGCTTCCGTAGATGAAACAGACAGACAGATATCACATATCCTCTCTTCTTTGACAGATGCTCGCAGATTTATGGTTTTTCATCCTTCCTGGGGTTACTTTGCCAAAGCCTATAACCTCGAACAGATCGCAGTAGAAATGGAAGGTAAAGAACCAAAGCCAAAAGCACTTATAGACTTACTTAAAGTCGCAAAAAAAGAGAAGGTCAAAGCCATCTTTACCCAGCCGGAGTTTTCGGACACAGTAGCCAAGATTATCGCTAAAGAGCTTCAGATACCTGTAGTGAAAGTAAGCCCCCTGGCCCCAAACTGGTCTGAGAACCTCATAAAAATCGCCAACACCATAGCAGGAAAGCACTAGTATGTCTGTGATAGATATAAAAGATCTTACCTTTGCGTATGAGAAGGAAACGATACTTGAAAACATAAACCTGAAGGTTGAAGAGAAAGATTTTTTAGCTATCATCGGTCCAAACGGTGGAGGTAAATCCACTCTGCTAAAACTCATCTTGGGTATCAACAGACTCAAAAAAGGCTCCATATCTGTCTTAGGTAAAGAGCCTTCAAAAAGTCTCACACAGATAGGCTACGTCCCGCAAAATACCAATGTCAATACTGACTTCCCCATCAAGGTCATAGAAGTAGTTATGATGGGACATGTGGGAGGTAAAAGACCTCTCTTTGGCTATGGTAAAGATGAGATCATGTGTGCCATGGGTGCTTTGGCACAGGTAAATATGCAAGAGTTTGCCCAGACAAAGATAGGCTCACTCTCAGGTGGACAACGCCAAAGGGTGATGATAGCCCGTGCACTCTGCGCCCACCCAAAGATACTCATACTTGATGAACCAACCTCCAGTATAGATATCACAGGACAACGAAGCATCTATGAACTGCTTAAAGTACTCAACAAAAGTATCACAATAATCGTAGTAAGTCATGACATCTCTGTCATCCTGGAGTATGCAAACAAAGCAGCACACGTAAACAAAACCCTCTCCTACCATGACATATCAGATAAAAATCAAACCTTCCATACCCATGGAAATGATGAGCACTTCTGTGAGATCGAGCTACTTCAAATGCTGGCTGCAGACAGCTGTGATACCTGTGAGCCAGAAGTTAAACCTACATGGAGGGAAGTCAAATGATAGAAGCTCTTCAATTTGAATTTATGCAACATGCCCTTCTTGCAGGTTTGCTGGTCTCTTTTGCTGCAGGTATCATCGGATCACTCATCGTAGTGAACCGTATGGTCTTTTTGGCAGGGGGTATCGCACATACTTCTTACGGTGGTATCGGTCTTGCAGTCTTTTTTGGTCTTCCTGTCTTTTTGGGAGCCTCTCTGTTTGCAGTAGGTGCTGCCCTGCTCATCGCGGCACTGACTCTTAAAAAGCGTCACCGTATGGATACCTTTATAGGACTCATCTGGGCTGTGGGTATGGCTATAGGGGTTATATTTGTCGATCTTACACCAGGGTATAATGTAGACCTCATGAGCTACCTCTTTGGTTCCATCTTGGCGGTAAGCAGTGAAGACTTGTACTTCATGGGTGCCTTACTTGCCCTCATACTCTTTGTAGTAACGTTTTGGTACAGAGATATCCTGGCAGTATCTTATGACTCTGAGTACGCAGGTTTGCGTGGGGTAAATGTAAAGTTCTTCTATACACTCATACTCATACTCTCCGCACTCACCGTTGTCATAGCTATCAAGGTCGTAGGACTTATCCTGGTCATTGCTATGCTTACCATCCCTGTCTACATCGCAGAAAAGCTTTCATCTTCACTCTTTTCCATGATGTTCCTCTCGGGAGCCATCGCTTCACTCTTTACCCTTGGTGGATTATGGTTATCCTATACGTATGATCTTACTTCCGGTGCCTCTATCATCATCGTATCTGCTCTATCTTTGGGTGCATTTCTACTCTTTTACAGAGGGAAATAAAATAAATAAAAATTTAAGGAAATATCTATGATAAAAATCTTGTTCGCCATGCTAGGCTTCTTTATACTCTCCTATTTCGTACTGACAAATTATTATACCGATGTACAAATCAATAAATATAAAGACATAGAAGTTGTCAAAGAAAATCAAGTCATACAAAAAGGCTGGGTACCGGCTATTCTTCCAGAGTCAGCTTATAAGATCACAGAAACTCATAATATCGATGCCAATACACTTTTTGGCAGTTTTTACTACAAAGAGCGAGATGAGGCTGGATTGATGGAACAGTTGACTGTTGTACCTGATATGAATAATACCCACGAGTGGGGAAATTTTCTTTTCAAAGTAGATAAAAAACTTAACCATGTCAAGTACAGAAACAAACCGACTTCTTGATATGGAAAATTTTTTACAAACTGTTGGCTCGCTTAACGACGAAACCCGACTTAAAATACTACGATTTATAGATGTTAACGGTGCTGTCTGTGTCTGTGACATAGAGTCAGCCTTTGGCATGATACAATCCCGTATCTCTCGTCACCTCAAGATCCTCAAGGAGGCAGGCTTTTTAAAGGTAGAACGCAAAGGACGCTGGGCATACTATGCCATACGCTCTCCTCTTGATAAGTTTCGGCAAGACATTTTGATGGAGATCTCTTACTTGGATATGGCATTGCCTGAGTTTAATGCTTCATGCAACACAAAATAATACATCTATATATCTTGATGTATTAAATAACTTTAACAATTAAAACTAGAATTAGAGGAAAATACACACAACTATCTTGTTGATACTCTCAAGAGAGTATAATAGCGATATTAATAGAAGGAATACAGAGATATGCTGGCTAAACTTATTATTGCATCATTATTGACAGGAATAATAAGTGGATTTTTTATTACCTTTTATGAATTTTTCATTGCATTATTAAGTCATCTACTCTTTATGGGTGATCCATTTGAGACTATACCAAATTTACCTGTTTGGTATATTTATCTTGTCCCTACTGTCGCTATATTTATCGTAAATTATTTAGTATCAAAAGACAGTCACATCAGAGAGTACGGTGTCAGTGAGATCGCTGAATCTATCAGTCAAAATAAAATGATATTAAAATTTAAAACACTTTTTCTTAAAGTCTTTGCATCCACACTTTCCATAGCCAGTGGCTTTGCGGTAGGTACAGAGGGACCATCCGCAGGTATGGGTGCGATGATCGCTTATCAGATACATAAAGTCTTTAAACTGCCTACACTTTTGATCAAGATGATGATATCTGTGGGAGCCAGTAGTGGTGTCGCTGCGATTTTCGTCTCTCCGCTTACAGGTATTATGTTCGCCATAGAAAATATAGCGTATCAATTTTTAAAACAATATATAGGCTATGTCATCTTGGCCTCAGTCATCTCCTTTTCAATCTCCGTGAAATTTCTGGACTCTATCTCTTTTCAAAACTCACTGGGGAGGATCGTTGACTATCATTACATTATTCCTGTCATGCTTTTTATTCCTTTTATTACAGGGTTTATCTATCTCTATTTATTTATGAAAAAGAAACTTCTGCATTTTATTGATCTTGAAATTTTTAAAAACTTTCATGCCTATAGAAATATCATTTTTTCTCTCATTGGAGGGAGTGTGATTGGAACTATATTACTCATCAACCCTTATGCAGCATTTTCAGGGAAAGAAGTGGTCGTACATTTTATTAATGAGCAAAAGGATATCTCGTTAATACTTATATTTACACTCATCATGTTACGTATCATTGGAACCACTGTATCTCTTTATGCAAATGCTGTGGGTGGGGTGTTTTTACCTCTTATGAGTATTGGTGCACTGATAGGATATGGTTATGGTGAGATACTTACACGTGTGCATCATTTTGCATTTGAACCGTTTTATTTTGCAGCTGTAGGTGCAGCGGTTTTCATGGGTGTACTTATGAAACTGCCTCTAACCGCTGTAGTACTGTCACTTGAGGTCACATTTGATTATAATGTTATGGTTGCAACCGGTGTCAGTGTTGTCATCGTCTCATACCTTTCAAATCTCTATTTTGATATTCGTAAAAAGTATGTGACAAAAGCTGAGAAACCTGTCAAAGAGAGACCTACTGAGCAGGAAGAGGAAAATAAAATAAATTAATACATCAAGATATATTGATGTATTAAAGTTTTTCTGTTATACTTCCTCTAAATTCACGATAAGGAATAACGCTTATGAATAAAAAAGTACTCATACTCTGTACAGGAAACTCTTGTAGAAGTATCATTGCCGAAGCACTTATAAACGCAGAACTTAATGGCATCTCTGCTGAGAGTTCAGGAGTTGAAGCTTCAGGTAGGGTCAATCCCAATGCTAAAAAAGTATTGGAACAAGAAAATATTTGGAGCAACAACTATCATTCTAAAACACTGGATACAGTCATAAATAATGACTATGATCTTGTAGTTACAGTGTGTGGTCATGCCCAAGAGACCTGCCCTGTATTTCCTAAGCTGGTGAAAACCATACACGTAGGATTTGAAGATCCTGATGGGAAAGAATTTGAGGCTTTTAAAGAGACGTTGGTAGAGATTAGAGAAGAATTATTACCCAAGATAGAAAAGGAATTAAAATGAATAAAAATGTATTTAAAACAGGTGAAGGCGTAAAGATATCTTTCACTGGTACTGTAGAGAAGAAGAACATAATTCAAATGGTAGAGAACTGTGCCACTGGACAGTGTGAATGCATGAGCGATGAGACAAAAGAGAAGATCACAAACATGGAAGTGAGCGGAAAAGACGGTGATGTAAAACTTGATCTCTCTGGTGACATCAGTAAAGAAGAGATAGAAGCAGCGCTTGCAAGATCAAAGGTGATCAACTAATGTTCTTAGCCTCTTCCCTCTTCCTCATTACCCTCCTCTTTGTTATCTGGCAGCCAAAAGGTTTGCAAATAGGAACAACTACTGTCATAGGTGCCATTACTGCCCTCATCATAGGTGTTGTTAGCTTTCAGGATGTCATTACTGTGATAGATATCGTCTGGGACGCAACACTGGCATTTATTGGGATCATCATTCTTTCTATGGTACTTGATGAAATAGGTTTCTTTGAATGGGCAGCCATAAAAATGGCAAAACTCTCTGGTGGAAGCGGAAACAAGATGTTCGTCTATATCTTACTTCTTGGTGCTTTAGTCGCAGCTTTCTTCGCGAATGATGGGGCAGCACTCATATTAACCCCTATCCTGCTGGCAAAAATGAAATACCTCAATATGAAACCTCTTGCGATCTTTGCATTTTTAATGGCAGGTGGTTTCATAGGTGACTCTGCCTCCAATCCTTTAGTTATCTCAAACCTTACCAACATCGTTACAGCAGGATACTTTAATATTGGCTTTCTTGAGTATGCCAAAAATATGTTCTTGCCAAATCTCTTGAGTATCATGGCTTCCATTGCTATATTATGGTTCTATTTTCGTAAAGACATCCCACTGACAGTAGATGTTAGTGAGCTCCCTGAAGCAGCTTCAGTCATAAAAAACCAAACGATGTTCAAGTTTTCATGGTTCTTTTTAGCACTACTCATGTTAGGGTACTTCATAGGTGATCATTATAATCTTCCTATCTCTGTATTTGCTCTTGGCGGTGCTTTGATCTTTCTGGCTATCGCCAACCATTATAAAGCAGTCAAGCCGATTATGACCATTAAAGCAGCACCCTGGCAGGTAGTATGGTTCAGTATCGGACTCTATGTCGTTGTTTATGGGCTGAAAAATGCCGGTTTGACTGATATTATTGCTTCATGGATCGAAGCGCTCTCACATCAGGGAGAAGCCGTAGCCATCATTGGTACAGGAGTCCTATCCGGATTTATCTCCTCCATCATGAACAACATGCCAACGATCATGATCATGGACATTGCCATCGATAAAGTGGGATATGCAGGAAATGAAGCACTTGTCTATGCAAACATACTAGGTTCCAACCTTGGACCTAAAATGACGCCTATCGGCTCGTTAGCTACCCTACTGTGGCTACATGTACTTGCTCAAAAAGGTGTAAAGATAGGATGGGGAGAATATATGAAAGTAGGATTGGTGATCACGCCACCGGTTTTGTTCGTAGCATTATTAGGTTTATTGTAATCGTCATTTGACGATTACAGGCTTATGCTTCAACAGCATAAAGCTCTTTTTCTCTTGCGATAAGAATATCTCCCAGGTAGAAATACGCTTCTTTCCATGCTTCTATCACTTCATCCGTCGCAGCATCTCCAAGTACATCTTTGATCGCTTCTAACAAAGAAACGCCTACCATCGGATAATGTTCAGGCTTCACATTAGTTTTTACATGTCTTTGCGCCATTCCCTCAACTGCTTTTCCTAATACTTCAAGATTATCTATATTGGCCGCATATGCCGCTATAGCTACTGCAAGCCTTTTATGCTGATCTTCAGGTGCTTCACCAAAAAGCTCTCTTGTTTCAGGATAGTTGCTAAACAAGATCTCATACATTCTTGTTGTGATAGCCTCTCCGTGTACTGAGATAGTCGGTGCTGTAGCTTTACATATCTCGATTGATTTTTCTGATAGTGCCATTAGGTCTGCCTTTAAATGTTTTATGTGACACAATTATTATATCAATAATATTAGATTATGTATATTATAACGTGTATAAATATAAATTAATTGGGAATATGAGACTGTATGAAACTGTTCTCCCTAAAATATAGGGAGAGAAAAAGATTATTTTATTTGAAAAAGCTTGTCATCCAACTGATCCAATACAGATGAAAATGATTCATTTTCTATGTATTGCATCACTGCAGAATTACTTATCAGCTGAAATATCTTACTACGGTGTTTGAACTTATAATTCGACATCCCATTTTGAATATTTGAGATGTGTTCTTCTACTTGATCTTCATTCAGGTCATGCATGAAGATCAAAAAATTATCATCCATATAACGTACGATCTCATACTTGAGATGATTATCCTTCATATAGTGAAGCATATAGTTGCTGACCTGTTTTAAGAGCTTGTTTCCAACATTTGAATCATACTCTTTGAGAATGCTGTCATAGTCTGAGATCTTCATACTGATCAGAAACCCGAAATCATTAAACGTTTCATTGTTATAGAGTTTTTGTTTAAATAGCCATAATCGATTTTTGGTCTCTGTAATATCATCTGAAAAGAGTTGCGTACGCAATAAACCCATATCAGTCTTGAGCTCATTTAAGTCAATCCGACACTCCTTATCCATGATCTCTTTCTCATTATGCATTTTTGCTTCCTTCTTTAACGATAAAACAATAGTAATATAAAAATGTCATAAAAATGTCAAAATAGTAATATAAAAATGAAAAGTGAAGTGATTTGAGAGCAGTAACGATTTTTCTCTGCTTTTTTAAAAAAGCAGAGAAGAGAATTAAATATAAAAAGAGCTGTTATACTGACGTTTTATTCTGAAAGAGCTTGTCATCCAACTGATCCAATACAGAGGTAAACGATTCATTTTCTATGTATTGCATCACTGCAGCATAGCATATTAACTGAAATACCCTACTGCGATGTTTGAACTTATAATTCGACATCCCATTTTGCATATCTCTTACGTGTTCCTTTACTTTTTCTTCATTCATATTATCCAGAAAAATAAGGAAATTATCTTCCTTATAACGTACCATCTCATACTTGAGCTGATTATTTTTCATATAGTGCATCATATAGTCACTGACCTGTTTCAAGAGCTTGTTTCCAACATTGGAATCATACTCTCCAACGATTTTATCATAGTCTGAGATCTTGATACTGACCAAAAATCCGAAATCATTAAACGTTTCATTGTTATTGAGCTTTTGTTTAAATACCCATAATCGGTTTTTCGTCTTGGAAATATCATCTGAAAAAAGTTGCTCACGCAATAAGCGTATATCATGCTTCAGATCGTTTATCTCTGTTATGCTTACTAATGTTTCTTTATCATTATGCATTTTCAGCTCCTTCCAATCCAAATGTTTCTATCACAGAATTCCAATGCGACGGTTGATGAAGATGATATCCCTGCAAATAGTCAACACCAATACTCTTTGCCTCTTCCATGATACTCTCATCACTGATATATTCTGCGATCGTCTTGATACCAAGATCATGACAGATCTTTACCATATTCTCCAGTATGACCCTATATTTTGTATCATGTATTTTAGAAACCAGTGAACCGTCCAGTTTTACATAATCGATATCCAGGTTCGCAATCGTGTCAAAGTTTGAAAAACCGCTTCCAAAATCATCGATAGCGATCATCACCCCTCTTTTCTTGAGTGCAAAGATAAACTCATTGACCATTTCAATATCCTGGATCTGTTCACTCTCTACGATTTCAATTGTCAAACAGTTAGCACTCTGCATTTTATTTACTCTCTTCATTAACTTGTCACAAAGCTCGATATTGTTGATATCTACATAAGAAAGGTTCAAGGTTACAGCAACATTATGGTTAGCCATCACGTCAAATACTTTATCGATCATCTGAGACATCAACTGTGTATATAAACGGTACTCTTTTGATTTCTCCATAAATACTGCCGGTGAAAGTACACGTCCATCACTATCCATAAGTCTCATAAGACTTTCAAACTTATAAGGAACAGTACAGTCAGCAGTAGCAAAGATCCCTTGAAAATAAGGTGTAACTGTCTCTTCTTTGATGTTATCTATCAATGTTTCATACACTTTGTTCACAATATGCTCGTTCTTTTTCATAGAGTAACTGTCATGAAAGATATAAGAGTTTTGGAACTTTTTTGCTTCCTGGAGTGCTTTTTCTGCATAGATCAGACTTACTGAACCATTTGCTTTTGTAGCACCAAAAGTCGCATTTATATGGATATGACTATCTTCTGTAACAGTAAATTTATAATTCGAGATCTTTGTCAAAAGCGCTTTAATAATAAAGTCCAATAAACGATGATTAAAATCATTTTTGATGAATAAACAGAGTTTATCGGCATAGACATGATAAATTTCATAAGAGAATGTTTCTACACCATGTTTACTAAAGAGCCCATCAGTACGCATTTCATTCAAAGTATTCTCCATAAGATCCTGCATCTCTTCAACAATGCGAACACCTGTTTCATATCCGTAAAGGATGTTAATATCATCAAATGCAACGATATCAATGAGAGAAACAATAGCCACACCCTTATGTGCTGATATGATCTGCTGGTGCTCCTGCATTGTTTTCCCTGAGAATACAACAGATGGCTTAAGTGTCTTATTTTCTTTGGTCAATACATTTTTGATCGTTTTAGGAAGTGTAGCATTCATAGTAATTCCTTGTTTTTGGAGATCTACTTCATGTTTAATATCTGCAAGTTTAATTAAAGCTTCATCCCTGTTATCAGCTTCAACTCTTCGTTTGATAGGTTTTCCATCCTTATCTCTATAAGAAACGTAGTAACCGGTAACCTGCCCGTCCGATTTACGATAAAGTTCATTCACACCCTTATAATGTTTATCATCAATTGCTCTTATCGGCATCTTACCCTCCTGTTTCTGTTAAAAATAACTTTTTAGAGATAATTTCCAGATGGAATATCTCAACCTTGTAAATGTATTATACATTAAATTACTACACAATGTCAAGTACTTTGTAGTAATTTATATATTTTATTACTACAAAGAAGATATTAGTATACGAAAAAACTTCTGTATGACCCTGTATATAGGCTCTTGAATAAATTACTACATATCTAAAATATTGTAGTAATTTATAAAATAATTCTGTATAATAGTTGATATACAGAGTGTTATTCCCATTTATATTTCTACAATTTTGGCTTTTTCCAAGAGTAAGTAGGATTATATTGTAAGAGTATTACCGCTATATTACTTCTAAGAAATAACATGCATAGTTATTTCTTTAAACATTTTGTATTGTTCTTCGTCGATCAAATTTCTACAATTTCACCTGAATCAATCGATGCAATTGAACCATTATAATTGGCTTCGTATTTATCTTTGTAATTATATGCTTTCAGTTTAAAGCTCTCACCGGGAATTACTTCGATCTCAAA
>Ga0209013_10004427_pt1 | contig 12326 bp, 9 predicted proteins | sample Cruoilmetagenom2_FD_187291 | JGI IMG/M metagenome (GOLD analysis project Ga0209013, IMG submission 187291) | Oil polluted marine microbial communities from Coal Oil Point, Santa Barbara, California, USA - Sample 2 (SPAdes) (version 2) | ecosystem: Environmental > Aquatic > Marine > Oil seeps ...
CTTCATTTCTGTGAAAACTTGACCCAACCGTAGCAGCGTCCGGGCCCGATACAACGTCAGACGTTGCTGAGATTTGTTTAGGTTTGAGGTCCGCTTTGAGTCATTAGCAGACATCAGAACGCGACCTAGCCACGTCCGCTTTGCACCCGAAAGCAGACATGCTCGGCTTCGCCATTGAGGTCCGCTAAGTGCCAATAGCGGACATCAAGCCGACTTCCGGCTCTGTCGAACTTCCATTACATTGCAAAACCAAAAGCTAAGGCTCTGAGGGGAGAAATCGATGTTCTGTGTCCGAGGCTCTGTTGCCGCTTATGTAGTGGTCTGCCTTCTAGCGTTGATAACTTATCCAACCCAGGGTTCAGGGGCGGAAGAAAAGCCCAAACCCCAGGTTCTCTTCACCAACGTCAACATCTTCGACGGCAAGAGCGACACTCTTTCCGAAGGCATGAGCTTGCTAGTCGAAGGCAACCTCATCAAGAAGATCGGCAAGGACCTGAAGGCCGGCGATGGGATGACGGTCATCGATGGCGGTGGGCGCACGCTTATGCCAGGTCTCATCGATATGCATTCTCATCTCGGGTTGCAAATGGCGAGCATGGCAGCCATCGAAGGAGCAGTTTGGGAAGAGATCGCAGCCAATACTGTGATCGCTGCCGAACGGTGGCTCATGGACGGATTTACGACGGTGCGTGATGCCGGTGGCATGAGCGGCAAGGGCGTCAAAAAACTTGTCGATCGGGGGCAGCTTTCGGGGCCACGGATCTACCCGAGCGGAGCATTGCTTTCCCAAACGAGCGGACATGCGGACATACGGTCGCTGAGCGCCCGCAATCCGCTACTAAGCGGTGTCATGGACAGCAACATGGAACGGCTGGACATCGCTCATGCTATCGACGGGCGCGACGCGATCCTCGCCGCAGCACGGCGCAATCTCAAACAAGGCGCAAGCCAGATAAAAATCATGGGCGGTGGCGGCGTCGCTACCGAGTTTGATCCTTGGCATTCGACGGGCTACACGCCGGACGAAACCCGCGCAGCGGTAGAGGCTGCGAAGGACTACGGCACATATGTGATGTCGCATCTCAATCAGCCCGAGTCTATCCAGCGTGCGCTTGAGGCAGGTGTGATCAGCATCGAGCATGGTTTCGCGATCGATGCCGAAACGATGCAAATGCTCGTGGATAAGGGTGCGTTTCTGTCGACCCAGATCACGGGAACATCGGAAGAGCTTTTCAAGCTTCCTTCACTGACGCCAGAGAACCTGCGCAAATTGAACATCGCGCGGGAAGATATGAAAAATTACTTTGAACTCGTGAAAGAATACAAACCCAAGCAGGTCTTCGCGATCGATGCCGTTCTGACGACGCATGAGCAGGCAGATCAGCAGCGCGCGCACGAGATCTATCTCTTTGGACATCACTTCGACGAGTTCGCTTTTTTGCGCGCCTCGACATCGACGGCGGGGGAACTGCTTTCCAAGTCCGGCGATCTCAATCCCTATCCGCTCGGTCCGCTCGGCGTGATCGCGGAAGGCGCATATGCGGACATCCTTCTGGTGGATGGAAATCCGCTCGAAGACCTCACAGTATTGGGCGCGAATGAGCTCTGGTATGACGCTCCGCCCCGAGAGGGCGTTGAGACCCTCCGCATCATCATGAAGGATGGCAAACTCTACAAGAATACGCTCTGACGCAATGTCTGCTTTGGGTCATTAGCCGACATCAGCAGGCAAATTTGGGACGTCCGGATTACGCCCGTAAGCAGACATCCTCAGCCTCGGCGTTGTAGTCTGCTATGTGCCAAAAGCAGACATCTCGGGAGCCATTGTCAGACAGCACTATCCTCCCGAGCTAAGCTCATCTGGTCCTAGCTTCACCGTCAGCTTGTTTATGGTGCCAGTGAACAGGAACGGCACCTTGTAGTCCCAACGCGACCGACCTCGCCGTCACGGGCATCGGCGTGACCCTTCGCATTAGGTCCGGGGCTCCCTTAAATGACCTCGCTTTGCAATCTCAGCACTTCGTTATCGCTCCGCCGCGCGACTAGGGTGGAACCTGTGACTCTTTTCAGGCTTTTGCGAATGGCAGCCTCGGCCATCAAGACGGACGCCGTGGACAAACCATCGGCAATGGCCGCTGAACCATGGATGACGCTGACGCGCTCCCAATAGGGTGCGGAAGGTAAGCCATTGAGCGGATTGAGTATGTGGCTCTTTCGACCGTCGAACGTCGTGCCCATCGGCGCAGACGTCGCCACACTCTGGTTCGAGAGTTGAACAAATTCATCTGCCGGATCATTGCCGCTGGACATCAGCCCTACCTGCCAGGGTTCGCCATCGGATTGGTTGCCCAATGCAGAGATTTCGCCAATGTTGACGACCGCATGCTCTGCACCTTGGGATTTGAGCAGCGACGTAATCCGATCCGTAACAAAGCCCTGTGCGATACCATTCAGCGTCAGTTGCATGCGGGGTCGCTCAAACTGAACCACATCCGTGTCATATCCGACATGCTCCCAACCGACGCGGCGGCGGGCCTCACGTACTGCATTGTCACTGGGCTTTCCCGCGTACTCGGCGTAGACCCGCCAAAGCGGCTGAACTGTCGGATCGAATAGACCGCCAGCTGCACGATGAATGACATCCACCTTCGAAAAGAGGCTCAGCAATTCTGGCGGTGGTGCTTGGAGCTTGCCATCCCGATTGAGTTTGCAGAGCGTACTATCGGTGCGGTAGAGACTGAAAATTCCTTCCAGCCGATCAATCTCTGCGAGCGCAGAATCAACAAGCCGGTTGGCTTCACCTTCCGGCAAACCCGCAATAATCAGTTTTGCTTCTGCCCCCAAGGCGATGCCACGCCAAGAGACGGTCTTTGCCATGGTGGGCGAAACGATGCTTCCCAGAGCTAACCCGGCTGAGATGGTAATAAACCGGCGACGCGAGAAGCTCATTCGACTGCTCCGGCAACGGTATCATTTTGCTTTAGGTCGACCGGGCCTAGAACATATGCATCTGGAATGTCTTCGAGGCGGGCAACCTGCCCTCCGTGTTCGCTTGCGAAACTCGCTGCACCTTCTTGCGTGCCGAACGGAATCGCTTCGGGCGCGCCCATACCACCGATCTTATTGCTGCCAATGACAAAGAAGGCGGTCTTAATGTCAATCCACGTATCGTCGGCAGGAAAGTCCCAGTTGTCCGCCTTACCCATGTCGTTGACATAGATTGCCACAGGCTCCTGTGTTTCTTCCGGCAATCGCATGAAAGCAATTGCATCGCGCACTTGTGAGAACCAAATGGGAAGTTCGAGATATTTAAGATGAATTTGTGCTTTGGGCCCTGCGTGCTCGAGGAGATTCATCTTGCAATAATGGCCAACAGCCTCTTCGGTCATTGCGATCGGGCCTGGAACGTCTGTCGGGCCATTCTCTTCGCCGCAGCCTGAAACCACCAGTACAGCGAGGATCGCTAATGACGAGAAAATTTCTTTCGACATCATGGCTGAACCCTCTTCAAGATTAGGGTCGACAGAGCGAGCGCTACGACCGTCCAAATAAGCGGACTGATGATCGCGAACTGGGGTAAGAACGGCATCGCGCTGCCACCGGCCGCAAGTCCCGTCGAGACGCCGGCAGCATCAATGGACGCCATGTTGAACACACGAAACGCATCCGCCGGATTTGCGACCAACAGGTAAGGAAAGAGGACTTTTGCGAACACACCATCGGCGCTGGCGAGCAGGCCGCCGAGTAATGCCAAGTCGTACAGCACGACGGCGAAAAGCCATATCGCCACAGCCAGTGCTGCCGCTGTTCCCGTCTGCCGGACACTGGCGCTGGCGACATATCCGATTGCGACAAAAGTGGCGCCGAGCGCAATGCTGGTTGCCACAAGACGGCCAAGATCAACAAGCCCCGCGATGCTGGTGTTTTGACCCACAATGAACGTGATCACGCCCGCTATGCCATAACCAAAGACAATGGCCAACGACAACACAGTGACGTGACCCAAGAACTTACCAAGCAGAACTTGTCCGCGCGACACGGGACTGGCCAATGTGAGCTGAAGTGTGCCGCGATCGATCTCGCCCGCGATTGCATCAAATGACAAAAGCAATGCGATAAGCGGCACCAGGTAGACGGACAGCGTTGAAAGACTGGCTACAACCACAGTGAGGCTATCGGCCTTCGTTTTGCCAGACGGTGCGCTGCCCAGTAGTACAAGAAGAAGGGCAAAAACCAGAAGAATGATGGAAGCAAGAACCACCCACCGGTTGCGAACACCAATCTGGATCTCGGTTTGCGCAACAGCGAGGATCGCGCTCATCGGACACCCCCCTGCTCGGGGTCCTCGATAGTGAAATGCCGATAAATCTCGTCAAGGCTTGGCGGTGAAACATCGACATCGCTAGCCGCATCACCAAGCTGAGCGATGGCTGATAGTCGTTCCATCTTTTCACGCTGCGTGCAGTTGAACTCGACCGACGTGCCGTTGATGCGCTGACCGCCAAATTGCTGATGGACGCTTTCAACATCATCGGCATTTGACCGTATTCGGATACGAATCGGCAAGTTGGCCGAATGCTGCAGCTCGGCAAGTGGGGCATTCGCCACAAGCTCGCCTTTGCGAAGGATGGCGACACGGTCGGTCTTCGCTTCAAGCTCACTTAAGCCGTGCGACGACAGAAGAACGGCGGTGCCGTTTCTCGAGACGTTAGAGATGAGTTCGTAGAAACGCCGGCGCGACAGCGGATCGAGACCCGATGTCGGTTCGTCCAGCAACAACAACTTCGGGCTACCGACCAACGCCTGCGCCAGACCCAGGCGCTGCAGCATGCCCTTTGAGTATGTGCCGCATCGCCGATCGGCGTCTTCCGCCAGATCTACTTTGTCCAATGCGACGGCAACTTGAGCAGGTTCTGCCGATTTGAGCTTGGCGTAAAAGGATACGATTTCTCTGCCTGTGAGCACTTTTGGAAATGCTACGTTTTCCGGCAGATAGGACACATCCCGACGCGCGGCGGCGCTTCCCGGTGCATTTCCGTCAATGGTCACGACTCCCACGTCCGGACGCAAAAATCCGAGAATAATGCGAAACAGTGTCGTCTTGCCCGCGCCGTTGTGGCCAAGCAGCGCGACGCGCTCGCCAGGCGATACATCAAGCGACACAGCCTTCAATGCTTGAACCGCCTTGAAGTCTTTCGAAATATTTTTCGTGCGCAAAACTATCGTCATTGCACGAGCGCTTCGTGTTTGATCACCCCGGTAGGGTCGAGTGTTGGTGTCATCAATGGTCTGTCATCCATGACGCCACCGGGTAGCAATGCTGGGAATTCCTTCTGAGCCCAACGGATCAGCTGAACGGCGGGGCTGCCTAGCAGCATCTTTGCTGAAGGCTGCGTCCATAGGATCTGGTCCATCGTGTCGTTCGGCCGAAACGCCTGATCAGCAACGCCATCACCATTCACGTCATAGGCGCTGTGATCGCTCCAATAGTTGCCGGACCATACATGGTCTTTGGAGCCGACAAATTTTACCTGAGTGCGATTGCCAATGAACGCGTTCCCGATGATCTGATTGCGCTCGGAACCCGCGGTGAAGTGGATGCCAATCGGACATTTTTCAAAGCGATTGTTCCGCATCACATTCTTGTTCGCGTTGTACATGAACAGGCATTTCTTGTCGCTACCCTTGACAACATTGCCTTCAATAAGCGCGCTATTGGCATAGTTCAACATGATACCATAGTCGCGGTCACCAACGGAGATGTTATCGGTAATTTTCACCCGGCTCGTAAACATGATGGCGTAGCCGAGGTGGTTACCGATTGAGATATTGCCCGACACCTCGCTGTCATTGGCATACATGTAGTGAACCGCAAATCGTAATCGTTCAAACCTGTTGTTGAGAAACGCGTTCTTGCGGCTCGAATTAACAAAGATGCCATCGCGGCCGAAGCGTATATCGTTATTGTCAACCCGTGAACCGGGGGCATTCCAAACGTAAATGCCATTACCGCGGCGGTTCATTAGCCGATCCTGACGACCGATGATCGTGTTGCCTTCAACAAGTGCATTTTGCGCACCGTGAATATCAACCCCATAGAGGTTGCCCTCGATATGGTTGCCGCGAACGATCGCATTCGTTGCTTTTGTTGTTAGCTGAACACCGCTATCGATCGTTTGATGGTCGGAACCCGAACCGGTTAGCTTCAAACCAGAGACGATCACATCGGGTGCATCAATCGTGATTACCGAGCCCTTCTCATCTCCCTTGACGTGGCTTTTGCCATCTCCACGAATTTTCAGAGATTTGGCTATGACAACGCCGCCACCATAGATGCCTTGGGTGAGAAGCAAACGGTCTCCCGGTTGGGCCGCTTCGATGGCCCGCAACAACTTGTCCTTGCCCGGCGGTACTTTGATATCAGCGGCAAATGCCGATGATCCGAGCACCGCCCACAAAAGCAAGCCGGCAAACATGCGGGCCATCTGTCTCATTATCACGATGCTTTACACACCGCGGGGTTCAACAAGCATGCGACCGCGCATTTCCATGTGCAGGGCATGACAGAACCACTGGCAATAATACCAGTGAACACCAGGCCGGTCTGCGGTGAACGTAATCGACGCTGTCGCTTGCGGCGCCACTTCCATCGCAATACCGTGGTTCGACAAGCAGAAGCCGTGCGTTACGTCGTCAACATCATCCAGGTTAGTGACATAAACAGTAACCTCGTCACCCTGTTTGACAGTGAACTTCTCCATGCCAAACATCGGCGCACGGGACGTCATGTAAACGCGCACTTTGTTGCCGTCACGGATCACTTCGTTGCCGCTCTCCAAGTTCACGTTGTCGGCCTTCGCTTGCGCAACCGCATCGGCAAACACCGGATCATCGCGTTTCCAAACATTGACCGGGTTCACGATATCAGCGCGGACGATGATGCTGTCATGCGGCTCGGCGAAAGTCGGCCCGTCATGGACCACCTTCATCTCATCACTTGAGATGTCGATCAGCTGCTCGTTTTCCGGCTTCAGCGGGCCAACATTGACGAACCGGTCCTTGGAAAACTTGTTCATGGAGACAAGCCATTCGCCATCAGCTTCAGCGGTTTCACCCATGGATGTTGAGTTGTGACCTGGCTGATAATGCACATCGACCTTGGAAATGATCGGGTCGACATCCTCTCCTGCATATGATCGGACGGCCTTATCCATGTTCCATTTCACAATCTGACTGTCGAGGAAGAGTGTCGTGAAGCAGTTTCCCTTGCCATCAAACGCTGTGTGAAGCGGCCCAAGGCCGAGCTCTGGTTCACCAACGATACACGATCGTGGATCAGCATCGCTTTCGAACAGTGCATCGACTTTATCAACATCGATGATGGAAACAGTCGGCGATAGCTTGCCGTTGATAACCACATGCTTCTTGTCCGGTGCCATGTTGCATCCGTGTGGGCTGTTTGGAATTGGGATGTAGCGCGTGTACTTTTTGTTCCGACCCTTACGCCCGTCAATTACGGGAATGCCGTTCAGCATTTGAACATCGCCCGCTGCTACGCCCTCCTCGATGGCCTTGATGTTGAAAACGACAACATGGTCAAGCTCGCTTGCAGTCATCTCGCCAAGGTTCATCCCCATTTCAGAGTTGTAGCTAGTGGAGAATGCGTACTTGCCCTGGTAGTCGCAGTCAGTGTTGTCGAGGTTGCCGGACACTATGACCTGCCAGGCGACCTTCATTTCATCTCCATCGATCGCGCTGAAGATGTTCACATATTGTGAGGGATCGTCGAGGACCTTGCCATCATTGACCAATGGTGACTCGTGTTCGCCATTGGCAAAAACGTATCCGGTGCGCGGATATTTTTGCGGGCGCATGCCGTGTATATCTTGCGCGTTCGGAATCTCGATAATCTTGTCGCATTTCATCACATCGCAGCGGACGCGTGCGACTCGTGTATTGGCCTTGTCATTCATGAAGAGATAACGGCCGTCATATGTGCCGTCGGTGAAGGACATATGCGGATGATGAAGGTCACCGTTTTCATACGTCTTCATGCCTTTGGCCGCCAGAAACGCTTTCGTTTCTTCGGTCAACCCTTCCGTGAGCACTTTCAAGCTCTCATTGGTCTGGCCCCAGCCTGTTGCCGAACAACGGTTAAACACCGGCACACGCATCAGTTCGCGCATGGACGGAAAGCCCAGAATGCGAAGCTCGCCCGTTTGACCGGATGACCAAAACCCGTAATAGGGATCAAGCTCACCAGGCTCGAGGTTCACTTTTGGCGAACCCGCTGCACGCGCTTTTGTTACGCCCGTGGAAAACAACCCGCTGGCCGTACCCGTTCCTGTTACGACCGCTCCCATGGCACCGGCGGTCATCAGGCCACGGCGCGAAAGACCTCTCTTTTTTTCCTCAGCTGACATGATGCCTATTCCTTTCCCGTGGTTTGAAGCGACAATAATTCTGTCGGCACCCGATCACTTTGATCCTTCTCGTCTGCCGGCAAGACTGGTTCGACGCGGTTTCGATTTTGAAAGCGAGCGCGCTTGGCCGCCTTCTTGATGCAGACCGGGCACTTCATCTTGCTTTGATAAAGCACCTGGCAATGCAGACATTGATGACACTCGTTCGGATTGATGTTCCCTTCAGGATGAATGGCCTGAACCAGGCATTCATTGGCACAACGCTGGCATGGATCGCCGCATTCTCTGTAACGCTTAAGCCAATCGAACATACGCAGCCGCGCGGGGATCGCCAAAGCTGCACCAAGCGCGCAAAAATAGCGGCAATAAAAGCGCTCAATGAATAGGCCCGCGCCTAGCAAAGCCACGGCGAAAAGAACGTAAGGCCATGTACGATCGAACTTTAGGATGATGGCCGTCTTGAACGGCTCGACCTCGGCATACCGTTCCGCCAGTTCCAGTGAATAGAGAGACAGGCCGAAGAGACCGAGGAAGATTACATATTTGATCGGCCAAAGCCGCTCGTGCACACTCCATGGAACAGAATATTGTGGCACTTTAAGAAATCGCGCGATCTTGTTCGTTAGTTCCTGTAGCGCGCCAAAAGGGCAAAGCCATCCGCAGAAAACACCACGTCCCCAGAAGAGCAATGAAGCCGCAACCGAAAACCATAGGACGAACACCAGCGGGTCCATCAGGAATTTGGACCATGCAAAATTCGTCGTCACTGTAGAGAAGAAGGCGAGGATGTTGACGACCGACAATTGCGCATTGGCATACCAGCCCATAACGAAGAGAGTGAAAGCCAGAAAGGCAATGCGGAACCAGTAGGTGAAGCGTTCATGCCTCGTGACCTGCATCTGGAAAAAGAACACGCCGGTCAGCACAATGATGGAGGTGATAAGCAGGCCGACTTCGACGCGCTTTTGTTGCCAAATGCGTCTCCACAGATGGCTCAGCTCATCGGGATCTGACGCACTGACCCCGCTCGATGTCTGCGGCGGCACGAGTGCCGCATCTGGTGTTTCTGCGATCGTCTCAACGTGACGATCCGGGATCCGATAGCCCAGATCAAATGTAATGAAGGCCTTATCAAGAGCCCCTACGACACGTTGTACAAGCAATTGCAGTCGGAACGGACTAGCCGGATCGAACACCATTTCAGCGGGGATCTTGAACATATCCAATTCGGTGAAGGAGGGTGCATCGGCGGGTGCCAAGCGGCCAAGTCGCAGGTGCTGCTTGTCAAAAAAGCGAATCGATGAATCACCTTGGATAAGCTGAATGCGATCGAAGATACCGCCGCGCACATAGCCGGAACCCTTGAACGAGTATTTGCCGCGACCGAGCACGAGGATGGCCTCCTCGCCCTCGTCCAGCCATTTGCCTAGGTTTTCGTATTCATCATCGCCCAGCAATGTGCGGCCAATTTCCGGCGCGCTGATTAGGGCGACATGCAGGTCGATGAACGTATCGTCCGCTTTCCCCTTTTCAGGCCTCTTGATGGCTCGATCATCACCGCTATCGGCGAATGCGTGATTTATCTGGCCGACATCCAGGCGTAACGAGCGCACGGAACCGTCGCTGGTCAAGGTCTGCCAATCGGAAACCGCAACCTCGTCGCCGGTTGGCCGCAAAAGCTCTTTCTTCTGTCCTTCGGATGAGACTTCGGCCGTCAAACCGCCCAAGCCGAGAGCGCGCGCAACCTTCACGCCAGAACGGACTATTGAGTCATCGATCACCATGATCGTAACGGTAGCGCCGGACACGATCTCCAGTTCATGCGCAGAGCCACCGGACTCGGCTTCCTTGATGAGATCCAGTCCGGCGTATTTCTCCGTAACCGCCTGGATCTTCGAATCCGGAATACCAATGAGGACAATTGGCTCGGAGTGTTTGACAAGTTTCACGCCGGTGACGGTGGCATCGTCATCAACGCCCACCACCACATGGATTGGTTTGCCGGAGTAACCGGTCGTCGTCACAAAATCTGACGTGAGAAAAACGTGGCCGATCGGCTCACCGTTTCTAAGCGCTGGAACGACCGGAATGTCGTCACGCAACTTGCCGAAACTATCTGCGCCCGGCACGAGCGCAGAGACATCAACCTTGTCTAAGAACTCTGCAACAAGAGGCTCACTGTGGCCCGCGCGAATACCAGCTGTCACACCAATCACTATAAAAAGTAATGCTGCGAGCAGATAGCAACCATTTTGCCAGTATAATCGCATACCGACCTAGTCTTCTAATATTAGGTCCGAAGACCTTGGACCCTGCATAATAGTTGATCTTTGCGCTGGCTCAAAGAAGAGCCGACTTTGCAACAAATCTGTCCTTACGGCCGCAGTTGACTGTTTTTCAGTAATTTATCGACCGCGGATAGGCCGGAAGGGCGTCGCTCTCCACGCCCGCCATGTCCGTCCAGGCACCCATGTTCGGCTTTGTCACGTTGTCGGCGTTCCGTTGCGGTAAATGTAGCGGGCGACAGGCGTCATGCGGTGGCGGATGCCGCGGCCCACGACACAAGCAGAAAGGAACGCAAGTAGGCCTGAGACCATAAACGACCACCCACTGGTCTCAGCGAGAATGGCGGTAGCCGATCGTGGTGCCACTGTTCCTGGCCTCGCTTTGCGCGCCGCGTCGATCGCCTTTTGTGTTTCCCGAAAGGGAGCATCGGTCGTCCAGGTGCCGCCGAGCCGCACGGAGATTCCGGCCGCGGTGAGCGCCTCCCGCGTTAGCTGGGCCAGATTGCCCCGTCCGCATCAAGGATAAGTTACCCGGAGATATCTAGCTCGACCAGATGGGTGGTGCCGAAGCCCGAAGCGTAGTCGATCAGCGCGATGGCCACAGGCGTGACCGCATAGACCGCAAGGCTCGCCGGGTCCTCCGGCACGAAGCGCCGCGATTGCGGAAGTCTGCGAAACAGGCGCAACGTCAAGTCATCGGCCCGCTGTTTCTCCGGCACCCTCGCCGCCGTGCCCGACATGGACAGGCCGCGAAGCTTGTAGAAATCGTGCGCCCGGTCGACAATCGCCACCGAGACCTTGTTGTTGCGCTTGATGTTGCCGGCCTTCTGCGAGCTCGCATCGGTGGCAAAGTACAGAATGAAATCGTCGTTGATGAAGTTAACGGTGGTGGCTTGCGGATAGTCATCAGGGCGAATGGTCGCGAGCGTCATGAGGTGCTGGCGCTGCAAGACATCAAGGATTTTCGACCTGAGCGCTTCATCCATCCCGGGAGACCGGTCTCAAACTTTAATGCATCGACCGGCTCATGTTGCTACACCGGAGGACTCCTGCGCAAGCTCTTACCCTACCAAGGGACACACGAATTGAACACTCGCGAGGGAGTCACGCGCGGTGCGGACCAGGGCCGTGCGTGGCCTAACGCGACGCCGCGCACAGTCGGGGGCGGAGATCCGACGTGTTGAGTATCGAGCTAAACAAGCGTGACAGAGGACTAGGGTCACTGGCAGGAGGATCAGCCAGGGCTGAGAAGACTGAGGGCTGGTGGCGTGGCCTTCTTCTAAGCCACCAATCCGGAATGCAAGAAGAAAGGGGCTGCCCTTCGGGGGCAGCTTCTTTTTTGTAAGCTCGACCGATGTCCGTTTTGGGTCATTAGCAGATATCGGAACGCGATCTAGCCACGTCCGCTTTGCACCCAAAAACAGACATCCTCAGCTTCACCAATGAGGTCTGCTAAGTGCCAATAGCGGACATCGCCTAATCATCGTCTACAGGGCTGTGATCAAATACTTTCCGCCCGGTGAACATGGCAGAGACCAAACCACCGCCTTCCCGTAGCTCCGTCACAACGACGCCAATGATGTGGGTCACTATCAAGAATAGAAGTGCGTAAAACGTC
>Ga0209013_10004428_pt1 | contig 12325 bp, 7 predicted proteins | sample Cruoilmetagenom2_FD_187291 | JGI IMG/M metagenome (GOLD analysis project Ga0209013, IMG submission 187291) | Oil polluted marine microbial communities from Coal Oil Point, Santa Barbara, California, USA - Sample 2 (SPAdes) (version 2) | ecosystem: Environmental > Aquatic > Marine > Oil seeps ...
TACGATTTATCCCGATGTTATAGAATCTATTTCAGTGAAATGGCCTTCTGCAACGATCAAATCTCATCACAATGTTGGGGGCTTGCCAGATTTTATGAAATTAAAGGTGGTTGAGCCACTGAAGATGTTATTTAAAGATGAGGTTCGTAGAGTAGGTAAAAGCTTGGGTATTGATGACGAACTTTTGGGCAGACATCCTTTTCCGGGGCCGGGACTTGGAATTCGTATCTTAGGAGATGTTACCGATGAAAAAGTTCGAATTCTTCAAGAAGTAGATTTTATTTTTGTAGAAGGACTAAAAAACTGGAACTTATATAATGATGTTTGGCAGGCAGGTGCTATGTTATTGCCGGTAAATTCTGTCGGCGTGATGGGTGATGAGAGAACTTATGAAAGTGTGGTAGCCCTAAGAGCGGTCTCGTCAACCGATGGAATGACGGCAGATTGGGTTGATCTACCGTATAAATTTTTACAAGAAACATCTAATAAGATCATCAATAATGTTAAAGGAGTGAATAGGGTTGTATATGATATTAGTTCAAAACCTCCGGCAACAATTGAGTGGGAATAAATATTTGAGAATGTTTAATAATTATTCTTAAACTGTTAGTTTTATATAAAATTTAGTTAATATTATAAATAGCTTAAAATAACTTCATTAAATATTAGTTATTAAATGAACAATTGGATTTTCAAATGAAATATATTTATCTAATAATCTTCCTGTTTTTTATAGGAGCAACCTCAAGCTTTGCCCAGCAGAAGAAATATATCACTTATAAAGTTTCTGAAGGTGAAACAGTGGCAAGTATTTCGAAAGATCTATTAATAACTCCTTATGACCTTCTAAAACTAAATCCGGACATTAATAAGAATGTAAAGGCCGATGATATATTAGTTATTCCGAATAAAGATTATGATCCTTCAAAAGAAATAGCAGAAATAGATCTGAAAACGATTACAGATCAGGATATTGTTGTTGATAATTATATTTATCACAAGGTGTTACCAAAAGAGACCCTATATAGTATACTGAAGAAGTTCAAAGTGTCTAAAGAGGTTTTGAATGAATTGAATCCATATTTGTTAAAAGATGGTTTAAAAATCGACAATGTTCTAAAAATTCCTTTGCAAATAAAAGAAGCTGAAATTATTGAAATTGATAAAAGTACGCAACCATATTTGGTCAAGCCAAAAGAAACCAAATATAGCATAGCACGTAATTTCGAAATTTCCATTGATTATTTGGAACAATTAAATCCCAAAATAAAGGAAACCGGATTACAAATAGATGATGTAATTCTTGTACCAAAAGCAAAATCAGAGGTTGAGGGAGAATTTAGCATTTACACAATTGAAAAGTCAGAAACTTTATATGGGCTGAGTAATAAATTTGAAATTTCTCAGGAAGAGCTGATCGCCGAAAACCCACAATTAGAGGAGGGTGTACGAGAAGGAATGGTAATAAAAATACCTAATAAGGGAGTGCTGGAAACTGATATTTTCATTGATGAAATTGCGGAAGACAAAATAATTGAGTTGGCGATGATGCTTCCATTTAGCGCGAAAAGAGATAGTTTAGACTTTGAAAATGACAGATTGTTAAATATTACTACGGAGTTTTATTTGGGTGCCTTAATTGCTATTGATTCCTTGAAGAATCAAGGTTTATCTATTCATATGAGAGTTTATGATACTGAGAATAGTAAAGCGGTGAGTAAAAAGCTTAGTTCAGGGCGAGAGTTTGATAATTTTGACGTTATTATCGGACCCCTATTTTTAAATAATGTAAAAGTTGTTTCCGATAACTTACAGTTCAAAAAACCGCTGGTAATATCGCCTATATCAACAAAGGATCATTCAAAAATCAGAAATATTAATTTGGTGCAGGAAGTTCCAACTAAGGAGCATCTGGCTCTCGAAATGATAGAATATGTCAAATCGATTTATTCTAATCAGAAGTTAATAGTTATCCTGGATGAAGAGGGAGAATCAAATGCCAATATTAATTCTTTGATCAGGGATTTAGAAGCTCTGGATAGTATTGAATCTGTTACCTTCATAAAACCGGAAGAGGGATATATTAAACCGGAAGTATTTAAAGAAAATATTGCTGAAGATAGAGAGAATTGGTTTTTACTCTTCGGTTCAGATGGGGTAATAGCAGCTGATGTTGTTAATAATTTAGGGGTATTACCGGAAGAAGTAAATGTCACACTATTTGCATTCGATAAAGGGAAGAGTTTTAATAAAATAGATAATAATTTTTTAGCAAGAGTGAATTTTCATTATGCCTCTTTTGAATATTTAGATTCCGAGTCTACAGAGTTGCAATATTTCACAAATAGGTATATCAGATCTTATAAAACCTATCCAACGAAGTATTCCATAGAAGGCTTCGATATTACTTATGATATTTTAATGCGAATGGCAAATGAAAATACAGATCTGAAAAGCCAGGGAATTTCCGAGCGTTTGGCTACGAAATATAATTATATCGAGAATACTTCGAATAGTATTTTGAATAAGGGAATATTTATTGTTAGATATGATGGATTGGATCTTGCCTTGATAAGTGAGGCGTCTGATAATTAGTTATGCAGACTCCGTTTTATAAAGTATTTTATGGGCATCGTTTGCAAAACCAGTTCCCGCTTCCTCATATAAATTAAATACCACCTCAACACCTTCTCGTTTTAAGTCTTCCATTTCGTCATCATATCTTGAGATAGCTGCAACTTTAATGTCACAATGAATTTCTTTTAGTTGCTCTATGACGTTCATATGTGTTCTATGGCTGGATGTTGCCAGTATCACAACAGGTAATTTTTTAGATAAATTTACACGTTGCCAAAAATTCAGATCCATTGCATCACCTTGAATAACTTGCTTGCCTTCAGATTGAAGTTTGAGAATTTTATCCAAATTAATATCAATTCCCAATACATTTTTTTTGTATTTTTTTTCCATAACATTATAGACCTCAATGCCGGTTCTTCCCATACCAAAAACGATAACTTCCTCTTTAGAAAAAACAATAGGCTTGTCTTCAGAAAGTCGAGTTTCGCTTTCAAATGGAACTAATTTCATTTGGAATTTTACAAATATTCTTTGTGCCGCCATGTTTAAAGGTGAAGCCAAAATAAACGTAAAAGACAAGGAAAGAGCAAAAATTACCAACCATTCAGGAGATAGCCATCCTTTGGCAACTCCTGCAGCACCTACGATAAGACCAAACTCACTATAATTGGCCAAACTAAATGAAGTGAAGAAGGAAGTTCTCGCTCTAAGTCTGAATTTGGTAAGAATCGTAAAAAATAAAATAACTTTTATAGGGATCAGGACGGTTAAAAGAAGGGATATGCCTATTGCTTCTAAACTTGGAGAACCCGATAGACCTATCGTAAGAAAAAAGCCTACCAGAAAAAGATCCTTAAAACTCAACATGGATTTGGCCAGCTCCTTTGCTCTGGGATGTTCTGCCAATAGAATTCCAAAAATAAGTGCTCCCAGGTCCGGTTTCAAGCCCACAATACCGAATAGTGATGCACCGGCTAATGGAAGTAGAACACCAAGAAGAATTAAAAGCTCTCCGTGGCCTGATTTATCCAATAGGCCTGAAAGTTTGGTTCGTTGCAATAATTTTGGGATGAATATCAACAGCAATAATGCAAATGCCCAAGGAGAGGGTGTATCACCAGAGGTAAGCGTAAGAAATAATACCGCAAAAATATCTTGCATTACCAATATCCCTATAGCAACTCTTCCATGAGCTGTTGTCATAGTCCCGGTTTCTTCTAATATTTTAACGGCAAAAATGGTACTGGAGAAGCTAAGTGCGAATGCTATTAGTAAGGAACTTGTTATATCTAAACCAGAGAACCTTGAAAATCCAATAGCACTTAGAACAAGTATTATAGTCCCAAAAATAAGGACCGTAATTAACATATGTATGGATGATCCGCCCCATATTTCAGGTCGCAATAAATTTTTAACACGGAGTTTTAGCCCAATACTAAAAAGGAGCAATAACACACCAAAATCAGCAATACTTTGTAAATAGATACTGCTCTCTACTCCGAAAAAATGTAGGGCAAATCCTGCCATCAGAAACCCTACAAGGGGAGGCAGGCCGAATTGCTTTACTGAAAAGCCAAATATAAAGGCAAAAATTATCCATAACGGATCCATAAAATAACATTTTACATTGTTGCTAATTTAGCATTTTCTTGAATGATAACCTTAGAATAAAATTGGATCCTGTTCAATTGAACTATGAATTTTTTTTCGATGCCATACTCAACCAGACCATCCCTATTATTGTAGAAAGCAGTGATGCCACCATGATACCTACCTTGGCAAATTGTTTGAATTCGTCCTCCTTAAAAGCCAGGGGATTTCTGAGCGTTTGGCTACTAAATACAATTATATCGAAAACACCTCCAATAGCATACTCAATAGAGGAATATTTATTGTGAAATATGATGGATTAAATTTAAGTCTGATTGATGATGTACCGATGGAAGAAAGTAATGAGTGATTCCATCAGCTAAAAAATATCATAATAGATTCTCAGTCTGAATACTATATCATTCGTTTCAAAATTATCCGCTTCCTCAAATTTTCTTTTATGGTAAGAGGTTGAAAATTCTAAGCTCCAATTAGGATTAAAATAATAGCCTAATCCGGGTGTTATTCTGATCACATCATTAAAGCCCGTTGCGTTATCCAAGTTCCAAAAAAGCTCTACATGAAACGGGAAAAAGAAACTGTTTATGACATTTTCATTATTATTGCCCCAAGTAATGTTGCCGGATAGCATATACCTCACTCTTAAACCAAAATCCCAATTGCCATCAAAATTTTCTATTTGTTGTTCAAAACGACCATAATGACTAAAGGAAATGTTTTTAAAACTTGGCCAATTCAGTTGAATTCCCTGGAAGGGTCTTATCTCTAAATGGTTTGGGATATCCACATAATTTGTAAAGAAAGTACCAATACCAAAATGATAAGTGGTTCTTAATTTAGTTCCTTTTTTAAATAAAGGTTTTGGCGTATAACTTACCGCCGGACGAATATAGTATCTTGTCCATATATATGGGGAAATTATTCTAAAACCTGTATCTCCATAAATATTGAATTTGTCTGTTTTATGATAATTAAAATTATAATCAAACCATGCTTGTTTATTTATATCTCCATCCTCAAATTGATCAATTTGCGCGTTGCTTTGAAGAGAAATTAGAATAACAACAATAAAGAATATGTATTGATTTTTTATGGACATCATAATTTTTACCAATGAATAGTAATTAATGGCTGATTTAAAGCTCAATAGTGGTTCTGCCAGGTATTTCTATTATTTTTTTATTTTGTTTATGGGATACCATCAATCGTTGTATCCGTGTTAAGTCAGAAGTAAGTGATTTGTCTATCTTGTGATACTCCATAACTATATTTCCTCCTTCTGTTTTTAGCTTGAAATAGTTCAAACAGTACAAAGGAACGTATATGGGTGGTAATAAACCAAACCGGGGTGTTATCCGTTCAAACTGCTTTAGCCAGGTACCGGTGTTGATAATGTAACGTTTTTTTATTGATTGAATGGAAGGCGTATGTGTATGCCCATAAATAAATGCAACAGTATCAGGATCATCGTTAAAGATCTTTTGGGCAGCATTGATATATAGATCCTCTTTCTCGCCAGTCAGTTCTGCCGGGTCTAATTCAATATCAAACCTTTTCAGGGTTCTTTTCAGATCGCGTATTACAAAACCAAAAGGTATTGCCAATGCCAAAAACACCAACAACGCTATGGCATTTATTATTAAAATAATTTCTAGTAGACTGCCAACGATGCCCAAAGAATCAAATAACCTATTATTCAGGAATATATTATCATTTGTAATTTTAAAAAATTCAAGTGCAGCACCACCCAAAACAAAAAATGTAAGCCCTGACAATAATAAAAATGGAAGCAACATCCATCTTAAAACCGGGCTCATTTCTTTGTAAAAATAGTTGGACAAGAGCCAATCCGGAATCAATTCTGTTGGGTAAACTGATTGAATATCTTTCAACCAATTATGTCTCCCTTTTCGGGAAAGCATGCCGGCTTTCGCAACTGTATTTTTGGTTATAAAATATCCTATGGGCAAAGCATATGGGTTTCCATAATCTGGCATATGGTTAACTTCGTCATACTGATTTCCGTGTTCTATCCATAATGTTTTATTTGCTATTTGTCTAGTAATCGCGGGTGTTTGCTCCACGCAAATATTGTAATCTTTAAATAAATCTACAAATTCGGTATAGCAGGCAATCTCATAATCATGATTTCCGGGAAGAATTGTAATTTTTATGTTCTCTCCTGCAACTCGAAAAGCATTAAATATTTTCGGAAACTGAGCGAACAATGTTTCCACTTTTTCTTTACCTACAACCTGCGTAAATTCCCATAGACCAAACGCATCTCCAATAATGATCAGTTCCGCATTTTTAGATTGGGTTTGGATTTCTTTTAAAAACTGAATCAGTTCATTTTCAAAATCACATTCTCCTAATGCCTCGTCTCCACCAATGTGTAGATCACTTATAAAATAATATTCTTTTGGCATTGAAGTGTTTTTTGTTGAAATGAAAAGAAAGCTTTTGTATTAACAATAAACGTCAAATATAACTTTTACTTTGGCATAGTTCAACTCACTTTTATTTGCCAATCTGAATTTAATATGAGGTATTGAAAATACAAGATAACATATGACAAGTAATTTTTTCATGCGGTTACCGAATAATGGAATTTGATGAACAAAATCCGGATAATTATTTAAAAGGTGCCTGTCGAAACAAGCACCATTAATAACTGTACTAATAAATATATTTTCTATTCATGCCCGTTCTCATAAAAATCAACTTCAAAATCTTCTGAATCCATTTCCTTAGCAGTAGCTTTTGTGCCAGGTAGAATTTCAAAATCGGGCGAGAAATGTACTAAGGTAGAGGCGAGTTGGCTAAGTACTCCAACATCCCCATCGGCTTTAGCATCCCCATCGGCAATCTGATCTTTAATGGTTTTTTTACCTGTCATAGCCTGAGCAAGCCCTATTCGCGATATTGACAATGTTAAATCAGCATCCTTAGCCTGATAACCTTCAATGTTGGTTAAAGTGGCATTGCTCATTTCAATCACAAATTTTTCGCCATTTTCCGGGGTGACAAGATTAATAGTAAATTCCATTCCTTCCGCTTTTTTACTGTCAACCATGATGCCGATAAATTCGAAGAAAAGACCTGTTGACATCGCTTTTGCTAAATCGAGCGACATTGTTGATGCAGCAAGTTCTTGTGACATACCTGAACGCAGCTCAACAGCACCATTCAAGAAACTATTCCGGAGTCCCGGATTTTCTTGTTGATATCCTAACTGTTCATAACAATCGGCAAGTAAATCTTTGCCTTCCTGGTTTTGTGGTTCGGCAAACAGCAATTTATTTAAGATTTCGGTTGCTGCCAAATATTTACCTTCGTTAAAAAGCTCTATGCCTTTTTTTATTATCGGTTTAGCTCCTCCCATCATCTCAACATATAAGGGAGCAGATTCTGTTTGTGGCATAGGTATTAAGTTTACCGGATTACCATCCCAGTGACCCAGGTAATAATTGACAACAGCACGACTGTTATTCTCCGGAGAACCATGGTATCCTCTGTTATACCATTGATCACCAATACTCTTAGGCGTTTCATATACATTATGCATTTCATTAATAGTTACACCCTGGTTGGCATAGTGCAAAGTCTGGTTGTTCATATTGGCATATAAATCCCGCTGACCTCTTAAAACTTCCTGAACCCTTTCATTGCCCCAACGCGGCCAGTGGTGTGAAGCAAAAATAACTTCCGTTTCGGATCCAAAAAGGTAGAGTGCCTCGTTTATGTATTTTGACCATTTCAGTGCGTCACGAACCGGTGCTCCCCGCAAGGTATAAATGTTATGAAACACACCTGTAACATTTTCAGCCATCCAAAGGGCTTTCATTTCGGGGATGTAGGTATTCATTTCTGCAGGAGCTTCTGCCCCGGGAGTATTCTGAAATACCATTTTAATACCATCAACAGTATATTTTTCTACCTTCTCTGTAATATATTTTGTGGGTTCCAATAAAGATGTAAAACCTTTAGATACATTTTGGCCCAGCCCCTGACCTACATGACCATAAGCATCAACTTCAAGTAATAAGCCATACTGATATTGCCCTCTACGGTTCATAGGTGCACCTGCATATACATTCTCGGCTATGGCTTCTTCCATAAAATCAACAGGGGCTACTATTTCTACTTTCCCCGATTTAATGGCCTCTTCGTTGGCAAAAGCACGAACACCACCAAAATGATCAGCATGGTTATGCGAATAAACAACAGCAGTAACAGGAATTTCTCCCAAGTTGGCATCTAACAATTCTTTTGCTGCCCGGGCAGATTCAACAGACATGCAAGGATCAAATACAATCCAACCGGTTTTCCCACGAACAAAAGTACAGTTGGAAAGGTCGAAATTACGCACCTGATATATTTTATCAGGCATAACTTCAAAAAGACCAGTTTTATTGACCAGTTTTGCTTGACGCAATGTCGAAGGATGAACACTGTTGTATTCATCTTTTTCATCGATAAAATCATATGCATGATGATCCCAGGCAACATGACCAGCATCTGCCATAATTGTAGGCGATGATGGTCCGGCGATAAAACCTTTGGATGCTTCGTCAAAATCGCGGGTATCGCTAAATGGCAGATTTGCTTTTGCTGCTTCTAAAATTTTTAGGGTATGTTCCGTAGGAGCTTTCCCTTTCGGATGGTAATGATCTTCGGCAATTTTAGTATTTTGATCTTGAACTTTTGAGTCGCTACAGCCTATGAAGGCTATTAAGGCAATACTTATAATTAGAAGTGACTTTTTCATATTGTATAATTTTAGTATTTATATAGTTAAAGAATTATTTAGGAAACATAAACTGCAATTGAACCCTCCATTGCCAGTCTGGTCCGAAATCTGGTTTTACTGCATTGTAAAAAGCTTGTGTATTAAAATTCATGGGTTGTTTGCCGATACGAAATATTTTTCCGAAACCACCACCAAAGGGCACGATCCATTGATTACCTGAAGAAGCTTGATTGTTGGACGTAATAATTGGGGCGGAAACCAAATACCATCCATGGTTCATATTATAATTCACAAAATATTGAGCAAGGAAAAAATTAACATCAGCCCGATCACTTTGCCCTGCAAAAGACCAAACATTACTCACCAATAATCCAGCTACCCAAGGTCCTTGAATAGTAAGTCCAACCACTGATGGGCCTGCGCTCCATTTTCCGCTTCCAAGACTTTCATCTGTAGCTGTCGGAATAATAATGGCAGGACCAATACCCCAAATAAATTTACCTGGTTGTGCCGGTGATATAAAGCCAGTGAAATTTGTATCACCTAATCCTGTAGTACTTCCACTCTCTGAAAAGAAATCAGGTTGTGTTATCACAGGAAAAATAGTACGGGTTATCAAGTTCCATTTTGAGCTCAAACTAATAGGTACAACGGGCTGAATATTCAACACATTTTGTGTGCGATCATAAGGTCCAAATCCAAAATTAGTATTATTTTGTAATGGTAGACTGATTAAATCTCCTACAGGGTTTTGTGCCGCCTGTGCCAGATCCTCTTCACCTTCAAAGTCTTCTATTAATTCTGTTTCTTCTCGTTCACTTTCTTTTTCTTGTGAAAATCCCTGCACCAAAGTAAAGGTATAGAAGATAAATACGATGATTATTTTTGTATACTTCATAATTGTAGATTACGAGTTTTAACTCGTAAAAGATACGATTATAATATCTTAACGTTGATATTTTAGGATAAACGTGTTAGTTTATTATCCGAAAGTAGCATTATATTTATCGAGCACCTTTTCAGAATAAGAAAACATATAAAGTAAGACTTTAAGTTATTTTTCTAATAATATCTCACTGATTTTTTCGATCTGTACTTGGTCAACATCAGCGGATTTCAAATAGGATTCAAAGGACCCATATTCGTCAAGAATGTGCGACCTTGTTCCGTCAATGTATTCTGGTTGCAGTAAGTAAAAGGCTTCAATATTCTTTTTATTGATAACTTTATCAGTAACCTCAGGATTGTCCTGTGCAATGCCATACAGTTGTTCAACTCTTCTGGTGCTTTCTGATAATCTATATTCATTTGAAAGCATATAATCCTCCCTGATGGTTTCCCATGACACACCCAACGAGCTTAAGATTAAAGCTGCTGCAGTACCTGTTCTATGAACACCATGTGAACAATGGAAAACAATGGGATAGTTGCTTTCATCAGCAAGAACATCAAACAGTTTTGCATACGAATCTTTGCCTGTTTCTGGCAAGACCTTATGAATATTGTAGTTGAAATTAGCTGGGATTTTTGAAAAATCCCCGGTTTTTCTTGCAATTATGAGGTCATCTACTTCGCTGCCCAAACCTTCAATAGGCAAAAAAACTGACTTTACTTCTTGTGGTAATTTGTCTGCTCCTTGATTTTCCCTTTCAGATTCTGTTAAAAAGTTAACAACCGTTTTTATGCCTAATTCTTCAAACTGAGTAATGTCTTCAGGTGTCAGTTTATAAAGTGTTCCTGACCGATATAATAATCCTTTTTTAACGGCTTTCTTATCTGATGTTTGATAGGCGCCAAGGTCTCGGAAATTATGTTCTCCTTTAAGTTCAATTCTTCTATTAAAATCATTTGAAGGTTTCTTATTGCATGAATAGAGTGTAAAAAATAAAATTAGCACACTTAACTTGAAATATTTCATTTGAACGCAATATAAAAAAGGATTAATGCCATGATTCGAACAACTCAACAATTTCAATAGTTTCAGGTCTTAGATTATCTATACCCCCGTATGGTTTATCATGTCCCATTTCCATATGAGGATACTTCTTTATTGTCAACGCATGTCTTTTAACCATGTCTTCGAAACTGGCACCAGACCAAAGCGCTATTCCAACTTGTGGGAATTCTTCCCTGGGATCTCTGTAAAGGTTATATGTACCTGCTACAGCGGCTGGGACTCCAGGGGCAGGTAAATGCATTTTATACTCTTGCTTTACTACAGCTCTCAAATGTTCATTTTGATATACATAAACATAGTCCCTTCTTCCATGGTGTTCTCCATTAAGTAGCAATGCGGTTTGATCAATACCATCAATAACACGATCTCTTGGGATATATTCAGTAGCTCCCGCAATTCTTGCAAATGTTGTATATAAGTCTGATACGTGGATAATATCCCCTACAGCACTTTTAGCTTCAATAACTCCCGGCCAACGAGCAAATGCATCTACACGAATACCACCTTCAGTAAAGTCTGTTTTTCCTCCTCTATATATCAATTGATTTAATCCAGAGGTTCCCTCGTAATGATACATTAATCCATTGTCGGCCATAAAAACAACCAATGTGTTTTCGGCAATGCCCAATTTTTCAACTTCGTCCATAATTTCACCAATCCAGCCATCTAATAATTGTAATTTTTCGGCATGGAAACCACCGTTTGCAGATAAGTTTTGTTCGTGGTCATGCACAAAATTTAATGGATATAAAGGCCAATACTGCAGGAAAAAAGGCTTGTCCTTTGATGCAAGTTCATTTAGTTGTTCAATGGTTTGTTTCTGATACCTTACATTCATTTCATGATAATGAGCTTGTGTCCACTCTTCGCCAGGTTCTAAATCAATTTCAATTGCAGTACCACCTTTTCTTGCCTCAAGACCAGTTACCAACGCTCTTGGTTTAAAATATTGGTCTACTGCGAATTCACTCGACTGTGTCTTGTGATGCCAGCCAAGAAGGTTATTTGCTTGTGCTGCCTCTTTTGACATTAGTGCCAGTTGCACTTGCTGGTGCAATGGAAATGCAGCATAATCAAATCCTTGATTATGAGGGTAGGCTTCTTCGATATCTCCCTGGTGCCATTTGCCAATATGAGCTGTATTATAACCGGCTTTAGAAAGTATTTCTGCAATTGTTACCGTTTCTTTTGGCATTCCTTCACCAACTAAAGCTACTTTTGTTTCTTTTATACCCAAACGCACCGGATGTTGACCTGAAAGAAAGGCAGCCCTTGTAGGTGTACAAACAGGCTCCGTATACATGCGCATCATGGATACTCCCTCTTGCGCTAAAGTGTTAATTGCGGGTGTTTTTATGCCCATCACATAGTTCATAGACCGGTTACCCATCTGACCAAAGCTAACATCATCAATTAATATGTAC
>Ga0209013_10004429_pt1 | contig 12323 bp, 11 predicted proteins | sample Cruoilmetagenom2_FD_187291 | JGI IMG/M metagenome (GOLD analysis project Ga0209013, IMG submission 187291) | Oil polluted marine microbial communities from Coal Oil Point, Santa Barbara, California, USA - Sample 2 (SPAdes) (version 2) | ecosystem: Environmental > Aquatic > Marine > Oil seeps ...
GTGCCGCACGATCGCATCGAGGGTAACGCCGCTGCCGGTCTGCGATGGTCTCTGGGAGAGGAGATGGATGATGCGCACGGGGCTATCCTAGCCCGATTTCGGATTTCGGATTTCGGATTTCGGATTTCGGATTTTCCAGAGTCGTCCGGCGGGACCCATGCGACGGTGACGGTCGGTGTGATCGCCGAGGTGGGTGGGGGCCGGCTGATCGGCCACTCGCTGGAGGTCGTGCGTCACGACGGCCGTAGGCCGTCAGCAAATTCGCAATCCGAAATCCAAAATCCGAAATTTCGAGACGGTGATTTTGGGTTATGGTGGAGGGAGAAACCATGGAGAAAGTACGCCGCGACCTCTTGGCCTTCTGGTTCGGGGACGATTCGGACGATGTGGCGGTGGCTGCCGCGAAGACGGAGCTGTGGTGGGGTCACAGCCCAGCGACCGACAGGTTGTTGCGCGAGCGATTCGGTGCGGCCGCAACCGCAGCGGCGGCGGGTCTTCTCGACCACTGGGCCGAGTCCCCGCGGGGACGACTGGCGCTGATTCTCCTCCTCGACCAGCTGCCGCGCGCCATCCGCCGTGACACGCCCGGGGCGTTTGCACAGGATGCCGAGGCCCGCATCTTGACTGAGCAGGGTCTGGAGTCAGGTGCGGCCGAGCCACTGAGGCCTATCGAGAGGCTTTTCTTGTATCTGCCCTTGGAGCACTCCGAGGATCTCGAGGATCAGGACCGCAGCGTCGAGCTCTTTCGCGAGCTGGCGGAGTCGATTCCCGAGGAACAACGCCCAACATTCTCCAACTTCGTCGACTACGCGCACAAGCACCGCGAGGTCATTGCTCGCTTTGGGCGTTTCCCGCACCGCAACCGTATCCTCGGCCGCGAGTCGACACCGGAGGAAAAGACTTTCCTAGAGCAACCCGGCTCGTCGTTCTGAATCGTATCCCAACGCGCTTCCCGAGAGGATGCCAGGCACCTCCGATGAGCGCGGGCCGTCTTCCGAGGCGCTTCCGAAATTCCGAATTCCGAATTCCGAATTCCAAATTCCTCTCTATACTGTGCTGATGGCGAAGACTCCGAAGCAACCTGCGGTCTGCTCCCGGTGCGACGGTACCGGCTGGATCCTGGTCGAAGAGAACGGCGTCGAGCTGGTCAGGCGATGTGAGTGCGCGGAGGGTGAGCGCCGTGGACGGTATTTCGAGCAGGCGGGAATTCCGGCCCGATACCGCCACTGCACTCTTGACGGCTTCGAGCTCTGGAATTCGGCGGACCCGACCCTGGCCAAGACCCGGCGGTCGGTGCAGGAGTTCGTCGATCTCTATCCCACGAGTGAAAAGGGTCTGTTGCTGATGGGTCCGGTGGGCACCGGCAAGACCCACCTCGCAGTGGCCGCCCTGCAGCAGATCATGCGTGAGAAGGCGCCGGCGGTTCGCGGACGGTTTGCGGACTTCACGTCGTTGGTGCTGGAGATCCAGATGACCTTCGACGGCTCCGGCTCGAGTCGGGAGATTCTGCGGCCGCTGGTCGAGACGGAGCTCCTGGTTCTCGACGAGCTCGGCGCCGGCAAGACGACGCCATGGGTCATGGATCTCCTCTACTACCTGGTCAACACCCGTTACCTCGAGGGGCGGGTCACCATCTTCACGACCAACTTTTCCGATTTTCCGAAAGGAACGGCGGAGGAGTCGCTGGCCGATCGTGTGTCACACCGTATCCGTTCGCGGCTCTTCGAGATGTGCCGTCGCCTGGAGCTGCGCGGGAGCGATTACCGCGCGGCTCGTCTCGCCTCACATGAGGGGGGCCTGCGGCAGTGAGAGGTCGCCCGGTCCTCCTCCTGATGAGCGTGGTGGCGGGGTGCGCGAGCGCACCGCCGACCACGGCGCCAGGTCCCGTGCCGACCCAGCCGCCGACCGCGGCCCAGACGCCGTTGCCCACTTCGCCTCCGCCCGTACCCACGGCCGTGCCCACCGTTCCGCCACCGGCGCCCATGCCTGCCCGCGACACCGATCCGCCGCTGGTACGGGTGTTGCTCGATCGTTCGACATCGGCGGTGCGATTGCCGCAGCCGGGTCGCGCCTACTTTGTTCGCCACGACTCCGCGGGGTCGTGGCTGTGGGGACCGCTCGAGATCGGGGTGGCGGCCGCCGGGCCCCGGTATTGGCAGGTCGGGGCATGGTCCGACCCCGCCAACGCCGCGGCGGCGGCGCAGAACCTCCGCCAGGGTTTCGGCGCGGATGCGGATGTCCGTCAGGACGCCGCAGCGAATGGCCTCACCAGGGTGCGGGTCGGTTGGACTGCGAACCCACCGAGAGATCCGGTGGCGGAGCTCGCTGCGCTCGGTTTCACCGGGGCATTTTCTGCTCCTGCGGCCGGCGTTCTCCGCATTAGGGGTACAGACAAAGGATTGGTCACGAGTACTGCGGAGGTCGTGATCGAACCGGCAGGGGATTGGCCGGTGGCGGTCGGCTCGCGGCGATACCGCGGCCGGCTGCGAGCACGTGCGGTCGGCGACGAGGCCCTGGTCATCAACGAGCTCAACATCGAGAGCTATCTCCGGGGCGTGGTGCCGGTCGAGATGGGCCCTTCTCAGTTCCCCGAGCTCGACGCCCTCAAGGCCCAGGCGGTGGCCGCCCGCACCTACACCGTGGCCCACCTCGACGACCATGCGGACGAGGGCTGGGATCTGTGTGACACCCCGGCGTGCCAAGTCTACGCCGGCGCCGGCGTCGAGCATCGGCTGTCGAATCGCGCGGTCGCCGAGACGGCCGGGCTGGTGGCGGTGTTCGAGGGCGAGCCGATCGACGCCATGTACACATCGACCTGCGGCGGCCACACCGAGAATGCCGCCGAGCTGTTTTCGGGCAGGGCGCAGCCCTACCTCGCGGGCGTCCCCTGTTCCTGGGACCGCCCGCTGTCGCTGACGGGCACCTTGGGCGACGGGGATTGGGTCGAGCAGACGGCGTTCTCGGCCACCGTTGCGCGCTCAGCGCTCGGTCTGGCGCCCGATGCGAACCCGGTTCAGATCCTCGAACGGGTCGAGGCGTCGGTTGGGATCACGGCCCGGCTCCTGACCCCGGTCGACGCCGACAGCTTCGCCGTGTCGCTGCTCACGGCGGCCGGCGTCGACCCGCCGCCGGGAATCGCGCCCACGGCGGGGGGGCTCGAACGCCTCCTCTTTCTAACCGATCTCTACAAGGCGCCGCTCGATCCGCCGACCGCCGGTGTCGCCGGCGACTGGCCTGCGGCGGCCGTGCTGGCCGCGCTCGAGCTGCGAGGAGATGTGGTGCGCGATCGCGGCGAGGCAGTGCCACGGATCGGCGCGGTGGGCATCTTTCCGCGGCGCGCCGAGCATGGAGAGGACCTGCCGTCGCCGCTTCCGCTGTGGGAGCGTTGGCGCGGCGGCTACCGCACAATCGCGGCTGCCGAGGTGCTTCCAGGCACGACCCTCGAGCGTGTGCGCGCTGGCGATGAGGTGCTGGCATTGGTCGTCGTGCGTTCCGGCGGCGACGCCGAGGCTGACCGCCGTTCGGCCTGGCGCGAGTGGGCGAGGGAGCGGTCGTGGTCCGAGCTCGAGCAGCTGCTCGGGGTGCCGGATCTCGAAACCCTCGAGGTGACCGCCCGGTCGGCCTCGGGACGGGTCGTCGGGCTGCTCGCAACGGGGCGTTCAGGCGTCCGAAAAGAGTGGACGGGCTTCGAGGTGCGGCAGGCCCTCGAGCTTCCCGAGACCCTGTTCGGCATGACCCTGCGTACGACCCCGGACGGTGAACGAATCGTGCGGTTTCTCGGTCGAGGCTGGGGCCATGGCGTTGGTCTCTGTCAGAACGGGGCCTATGGGCTGGCACGCGCAGGGCAGAGCTTTGAACAGATCCTCGGTCACTACTACACAGGAATTCAGATTGTGCGCTGGAGTAGTGCGACAGACGACGTAGAATCGACACGGCGGTAATAACCCGGCGAGAAGACCGGGTAAAGGGGTGGATTTGTGGACTTCCAGCTAACCCAAGATCAGGAGACGATCCGTGACATGGTCCGTGCTTTTGCGCGCAAGGAGATCGCGCCCCATGGTCTCGAGTGGGACGAGGCCCAGCACTTTCCGCGCGAGCTCTTTACCAAGCTTGGTGAACTCGGTCTGCTCGGGGTCGTGATCCCGGAGGAGTACGGCGGCGCCGGCCTCGGCTATGTCGAGTACGTGGCGATTCTCGAGGAGATCGGGGCCGCCGACGGCGGCATCGGTCTCTCGGTGGCGGCCCACAACTCGCTGTGCACCAACCACCTCTGTCTCTTCGGCTCGGAGGAGCTCAAGCGCGAGTTTCTGCCGAAGCTCGCAACGGGCGAGTGGATCGGCGCGTGGGGCCTGACTGAATCAGAGGCCGGCTCGGATGCCGGTGGCACCCGTACCACCGCCGTCCTCGACGGCGACGAATGGGTGCTCAACGGGTCCAAGACCTTCACTACCCACGCCACGGTGGGTGATGCCGCGGTGCTGGTGGCGCGGACCTCGGCCGAGCGTGGCCACCACGGCATCTCGGCGTTCTTCGTCCCCTTTGATCGCCCGGGCGTCGAGCCCGGCAAGAAGGAGAACAAGCTCGGCATGCGCTCGTCCGACACCTCGTCGCTGGTGCTCGAGGACTGCCGGGTTCCCTCCGATTACCTCCTCGGCGGGGAGGGGGACGGGTTCATCCAGGCCATGAAGATCCTCGACGGTGGCCGTATCTCCATCGCCGCCCTGTCGGTGGGCATCGCGCGCGGCGCCCTCGATGCCACCCTCGCCTACGCCCAAACCCGAGAGCAGTTTGGAAAAACCATTGTGTCCTTCCAGCTCACCCGGGCCAAGCTGGCCGACATGGCGACCAGCGTCGATGCAGCGCGATTACTCACCCTGCGTTCGGCGGCCATGAAGGACGCCGGCGCTGCAACCACCCGCGAGTCGGCGATGGCCAAGGTTTATGCGTCGGAGGTGGCGGTGGCGGTGGCCGAGGAGGCGATTCAGATCCACGGCGGCTACGGCTACACCAAAGACTACCCGGTGGAGCGTGCGTGGCGGGACGCCAAGCTCTGCACCATCGGCGAGGGGACCTCCGAGATTCAGCGTTTGGTCATCGCGCGCGAGATTCTCAAGGCCTCCGCGGGTGCGTGATGGATCCCACCGTCCTCGACCACGTAGGGATCGCGGTCGAATCCATCGACGACCGCCTCGGCATCTATGAGGCGCTCGGGCTCGAGGTCGAGGAGATCGAGGTCGTGCCCGAGCAGGGCGTGCGGGTCGCGTTTCTCCCGGTTGGAGACAGCCGGCTCGAGCTGCTCGAACCAACCGGCCCGGACACCCCGATCGCACGGCACCTCGAGCGGCGGGGCCCGGGGCTCCACCACATCTGTTTGCGGGTCCCCGATATTAGGGCCGCCATGGCCAGGCTCGCGGATCAGGGCCACACGCTACTGTCGGAAGAGCCGCAGTCAGGGGCCCACGGATGTCTGGTGTGCTTCGTTCATCCAAAATCCACCGGCGGCGTCTTCCTCGAGCTATCGCAACGTTTGGCGGAGACCGAGCGCTGATGGCGGCCGGCATTGGCGAGCAATCATTGGTCGTCGTCCACTGCGGCAACCCGCGGGAGAAGATGTGGGGTGTTGTGCTGCGGTTGGATGCGGTCGGTCTGGTTCTCCGGGGGTTGGACCTCGAGTCGGTCGAGGACTGGATGCGCCAAGAGAGAGCCGACAGTGAGAAGCTCATCGGTCCGACGACCTTTTTCGTGCCGATGCACCGGGTGCTGAGAATCGACCTCGACGAGGACGGCCCGGTGGTGGAGAGCTACCACAACCGATTCGCCACGGCCTGCGGACGGGACGCACTCGAGGCGTTGCTCGAGACCTCCGGACGCGACGCGTGAAGCTTCGTTGGGCGGCGTTCGCCCTGTGCTGTCTGGTCGCAGGTGAGGCGGCCGCCCAGTATCAGGGGCGGGTGAGCGTCAATGCGGTAGTGGTTCCGGTGACCGTGCGCAATGGCGCGGGACGGGTCGTCAGCGGCGTCGGACGAAGCAAGTTCCATCTCCGGGTGGACGGGTTTCCGGTGCCGATTCGCGATCTCGACCTCGAGAGTGATCTGCCCATCAGCCTCGGTTTTATCCTCGACACTTCGGGTTCGATGATGGGCCGCAAGATGAGCGGCAGCCAGCAGCTCATCACCGCCTTTCTCCTCAACCGGCGGCCGGACGATCAAATCGCACTCTGGACCTTCGGCGACGACCGAGTTCTCGAGCGCTTCCCCTTCGGCATGGGCTGGTACCTGCTGCCGCGGGTCCTGGAGACCCTCAAGCCGTGGAGCACGACGGCCCTGTATGACGTGGTGCTCCGGATCCCCGAGATCCTCGAAAAAGCCCGCCACCAACGGCGTGCGGCGATCCTGCTCACCGATGGCGTCGACAATGCGTCCGAAATCACAGCGGGTGACGCGATGGCGGTGGCGCAACGCCTCGACACCCCGGTGTACGTGCTCGGGGTCGAGCCACCGGCGGCGGTCGACGGCGCCGTGGGGCCCTCCTACGAGGAGATCCTGACCGTCATCGCCGACGCCTCGGGCGGTCACTACCGGCGCATTCCCCAGGCGGAGGAGATGCCTGAGGTCGTCGATGACATGCTTCACGAGCTGTCCTCACGCTACATCCTCACCTTTGTCACCTCCGGCGTCGGACAACGCAAGTGGCGGGTGATCGAGGTCACTGTCGATGGCTACGACGCCACCACGCGCTCGGGGTACACGGGCACACTGCCGTGAATTCTCAATTTGGAATTCTCAATTCTCAATTCCCGCCCACCCGCGCCCAAGAATGGATATCGCGGCTGGCCCGGCGGGAGGTTGCGTGCGATGCAATTGAGAATTAAGAATTAAGAACTGAGAATTTCGTGTGGTTCGTGTTGACACGACCCGCGTCTCCGCCCATAGTGGCGACACTCTGAAAGAATGATACAAGGAGGTCCCGATGAAATCTGTCCTTCGCGCTGTCCTTTTCATATTCGTTCTTGGCCTGGTGGTTCCGTATGCCGGCGCCGCTGATCTCGAGCCCGACACCAGCGGTCCGTGGATCAACGTCGACGTCTACGACCTGGCCGACTATGGAGACGCCACCTTTCTCGAAATCCTGGGCAAGGGATACGTGGCGTTGCTCGATGCCGTCAAATCCGAGGGGTTGATCCTGGATTACGGTGTGATGATGAAGACTACGGGCAATACCAACGACGGTGATGTGGTGGTCTGGTGGTCGGTGGATAGCCTGGCTCATTACGAAAAGGCCGGCGTCCGCATGGGTGAGCTGTCGTCGGAGATCCACCCGGATGCGGAGTGGCAGGAGATCTGGTCGATTCTCCAGGAAGTGCGGACCATCAAGAGCTCGAACCTCTACCGCGCAGTGCTTTGGAATCAGCCTGGAGAGTAGCTCCTCCCTCGAGACTGGCCGTTTTTCAACGCGCTTCCCGAGAGGTGCCAGGCACGCCGATTCGCGGCGAATCGGGATGCCAGGCACCTCCGCCGCACCTATGGTTGGGGCGCGGGTGGGAAATCCGAATTCCGAATTCCGGATTCCGAATTCAGCGTCAGCTGCTGCGCCTCGTAGAGCTGCCGATACAACCCGTCGTATGCGAGAAGCTCGCGGTGGGTTCCACGCTCGACCATGCGGCCGTGGTCGAGGACGATGATTTCGTCCATTTCCTCCATTGCCACCAGGCGGTGGGTGATGAGGATCGTGGTGCGGCCGTCCATCAGCCGGTGAAGCGAGCGCAGCAGGTTTGCTTCGGTGACCGGATCGAGGCCGGTCGTGGGTTCGTCGAGGACCAGGAGCTTTGGGTCTCTGAGGAGAACGCGAGCGATCGCAAGCCGTTGCCGCTGGCCGCCGGAGAGTTGGAGCCCCTGCTCGCCGATCCAGGTGTCCCAGCCGTCGGGCAGGTCGCGGATCGTACCGAGCAGCTCGGCGCGATCGGCGGCCTCCTCGATGGCGGCGATGTCGGCCTCGGGAGTGGCGAGCAGGAGATTGTCGCGCAGCGTACCGGTGAAGAGGTCGATGCGCTGGGAGAGCGCTCCAATGAGCCGTCGAAGATCGTCGAGGCCGTAATCCGACAACGGGCGACCCGCAAGGAGGATCCCGCCGGTCGTGGGATCCCAGAAGCGCAGCAGCAGGTGCGCCAAGGTCGATTTGCCGGCGCCGGAGGGGCCGACGACCGCGAGTCGGCGGCCTGGCGGGAGCGCGAGCCCGATCCCGGTCAGGGCGGGCGCATCCGATCCCGGGTAGGTGAACTCGAGCCCGTGGATGTCGAGCGCCGGCGGGGAGGGCGCCCCGGAAATCGGGACCGGCATGGCTGGTTCTTCGACTGCGGGACGGGCGTCGATGATGGTGAAGATCCTACGTGCCGCGGCGAGCTGCTCCGAGAGGGAGTTGGCGGCAGCCGGCAGTGGTTGCAGCGCCTCGAATGCGGCCATGACCACCAGACAGATGACGGCCAATCCGACACCGTCAATGAACCCTGCTCGGACCGTGGGAATGGCGATCACGAGCACAATCCAGACCGTGGCGTGGGTTGCGAACGTCATGGCGGCGCCACCGAGAGCATCGACCCGCGAGGCCCGTTCACGATCGCGCACGAGGCATAACGACAGCTCTTTGACGCGGTGTCGTTGCGCGGCGCCCCACCCGCAGGCCAGAAGATCGGCCATGCCCTGCACGCCGTCCACGATGGCTGCACCGAGATCGGCGCGCGTCCTGGTGAGACGATCGCCGTTCCGTGTCCCGAGTACATGCATCGCGATGGGGATGCCGATGCCGGCGGCGGCGTAAAGACCCACGAACACGACCGCCAACGACAGGCGGTAAGCGCCGATGAAGAGGCCGGTTCCCACCGCCACAATCACTGCAATCAGCGGCGGCGCCAGGACGCGGATGTAGAGCTCCTGCAGCGACTCGACATCAGCCACCGCCCGGGTCAAGAGATCGGCGCTTCGCATGGAGAGGGTGCGCGCCGGCGCCAGCGGCTCGAGCGCCTCATAAAGCCAGACCCTGAGCCGGCCGAGGAGGCGTAGGGTGAGCCGGTGGGAGGCGAGGCGCTCCAGGTAGCGGAAAATGCCGCGACCGAGGCCGAAGAATCGCACGCCGACGATTGCGATCTGGAGCTCGGCGATCGACGGTTGGAGGGCCGCTGACGCGATGAGAAAGGCGGCGGTCCCCATCAACCCGACACCGCTGCCGACGGTGGCGACCCCGAGGACGGTCGCCGCCGCCACCTCGCCGGCGAAGGGCCGGACAAGCCGCAGCAACCGCAGCAGGTTCTTCACTCGTCGCCTCCGTACGAGTGGACCAACCGTCGGTAGAGATCGCACCGCTCGAGGAGTTCGGCATGCGGGCCCTCGTCAATCAACCGGCCGTTGTCGAGGACGACCACCCGGTCGGCCGTGGTCACCGTCGGGATGCGGTGCGCGATGATGAGCGCCGAACGGCCGGCCAGGAGTTCCTCCAGCACCACGTCGAGCTCGTTCTGGAGGCGCGGGTCGAGATCGGCGGTCGGTTCGTCAAGAATCAACAGCGGCGCATCGGTCAAAAAAGCCCGGGCGAGCGCGATGCGCCGCGCCTGGCCGCCGCTCAAACGGGTGCCGTGCTCACCCACCGCTGTGTCATAGCCTGTGGGGAGCCTGGCGATGAACTCCTCGGCCAGTGCGCGTCGAGCGGCGGCGGCGATCTCATCTGTGCCGGCTTCAGGCCGGGCGAGACGGATATTGGCCGCGACGGTATCGGCGATGAGATACGGGTTCTGGGGAACCCACGCCATCGCGCGCCGCCAATCGTCGGGGTCGATGGCCTGGGAGGACACGCCGTTGGCCGTCAGGCGACCGCTGTCGGGCTCGACAAAGCGCAGCACGATCCGTGCGAGAGTGCTCTTGCCGGCGCCGGAAGGACCCACGATTGCGATCTTCTCCCCGGGCTCTATCACAAGGTCCACCGCGCTGAGGGCGGATCGCGCGGCGGAACCGTGGTTGTCGTCGCCCGGATAGGCGTACGAGATCTCGTTGAGCTCGATGGAAGGCGTTGCCGGCATTGCGGTCGTGATTGTGGGTCGCGTGGGCGCCGGCGCCTCGAGGAGGGCGAAGAGCCGCTCGGCCGCGGTGGTCCCGGCGAGCCCGGCGTGGAACTCGGCGCCCAGCCGGCGCAGGGGGAGGTAGAACTCGGGCGCCAGGAGGAGAACGAAGAATGCCTGCTCGAAGTCGAGGCGCCCGTGGAGCAGGCGGAGGCCGACCTCGACCGCCACCACCGCCACGCTGAGGGTGGCCACGAGCTCGAGCACCAGCGATGATAAAAAGGCGATCCGGAGCACATCCATCGACGCCGACCTGAAGTCCTCGCTCGCACGACGGATGATTTCGACCTGGGCTCTCGACCGGCCCAGCACCTTGAGCGTGGTCAGCCCCTGGATGGTGTCGAGGAAGGAGGCGCTGAGACGGCTCATGGACCGCCATTGCCGGCGCGAACGGGCATCTGCGAGTCGTCCGATGAGGACCATGAAGATCGGGATCAAAGGGGCTGTCAGCAGCAGGACGAACCCAGACAGGAGATCACGACTGAGAACGACCGCCGCCACCGTGAGGGGGATCAACGCAGCCAGGGCGAGTTGCGGCAGATAACGAGAGATATAGGCGTCGAGGGCTTCGATGCCATCGGTGAGAGTGGTCACGAGCTCGCCGGTACGCTCGCGGCCGGCCGCGACCGGACCCCGTTCCAGGAGGCGGGCGAAGACCCTGTCGCGAAGCTCGTGCTTGACGGCGGCGGCGGCCTGCGTCGCAGCCGCGTCAGCGGCCCAGGAAAGCACGGCCCGCACTGTAATCGCGCCGAGGAGGAGGATCAGGGGAGTGGCGACCTGCGCCCGAGTCGCCTCGCCGAGGAAGACCCTGGCGATCACATGCGCCAGCAGCCACGCCTGGACGACGACGGTGATGCCGCCGAGCGCGCCGAGAACGATGGCGCCGACCAGAGGTGAGCTCCGGGTGCGGACCAGAGCGACAAGGCGTGGGTCAAGCTGCATGGCTACTCAGGATACGACGGACGAATTCTCAATTTTGAATTTTGAATTTTGAATTTCTGCCCAGAACCCCCCAAGGTTCGGATGATATGCCCGGCTGGAGGAGTGACCGGCATTGAGAATTAAGAATTGAGAATTGAGAATTCAACCACCATCCTTCCGGTCTCGAAAAAAATACCGGGAAGGTGAACCTTCCCGGTTTGGTAGCAGGTTCCACGTTCGTCAGTACTCCAGATGCGATTCCGCGGTGATGCGTTGTCTGAAGATCCAGTAGCTCCACGCCTGGTACACGAGGACAACCGGCACGAGGAGGCCGGCGACGATGCTCATCACCTTCAGCGTGTAAGGGCTCGACGATGCGTTGTAGATGGTCAGGCTCCACGCCGGATCGAGGCTGGAGACCATGACTCGGGGGAAGAGGGCGATGAAGAGAGTGACGGTCGAGAACACGACCGACACCGAGGTCAGGATGAAGCTCCAACCGTCGCGCCGGTTGGAGATCGTCCAGCGGGTTGCGAAAAGGGCGATGACGGCAACCATCGGCACGACGCCGGGGTCGAGACCGAGGCGGTGCTGGACGTCGGTCATGAAGTAGGTGCCGAAGGCGAAGGCCAACAGCAGGAGCGTGGCCCCTCTCCACACTCTCGCGGCTACGTTGCGGGCGCGGTCGGAGAGCTCGCCACCGAGCTTGAGCGTCAGGAAGTTGGCCCCGTGGAGGGTGAAGACGGTGAGTGAGGCGAGACCGGCGATCAGCGCGTACGGGTTGAGGAGGTTGAAGAAACCGCCGACGTAGTTCATTTCCGCATCGATCGGTACGCCGCGAACGAGGTTGGCCATCGCCACTCCCCACAGCAGTGCGGGAATGGCGCTGCCGAAGAAGATGGTCCAGTCCCACAGTCGCCGCCATCTGAGGTTGTCGATCTTCGAGCGGAATTCAAACGACACCGCGCGGGAAATGAGTGCCAGAAGCATCAGTACCAGAGCGATGTAGAAGCCCGAGAAAAGGGTTGCGTACCAGTGGGGAAAGGCTGCAAACATCGCGCCGCCGGCGGTCAACATCCACACCTCGTTGCCATCCCAGACAGGACCGATGGTATTGATGATCATGCGCCGCTCGATGTCGTTCTTGCCCAGGAAGGGCAGGAGAATGCCGACCCCGTAGTCGAAGCCCTCGAGGAAGAAGAAGCCCACGAAGAGTACGCCGATGAGGGCGAACCATAAAGTGTTGAGATCCATGATGTGCTCCCTTCTCTCAGCGGGCGCCGGCGGGCGCCGGCGC
>Ga0209013_10004430_pt1 | contig 12319 bp, 8 predicted proteins | sample Cruoilmetagenom2_FD_187291 | JGI IMG/M metagenome (GOLD analysis project Ga0209013, IMG submission 187291) | Oil polluted marine microbial communities from Coal Oil Point, Santa Barbara, California, USA - Sample 2 (SPAdes) (version 2) | ecosystem: Environmental > Aquatic > Marine > Oil seeps ...
GGTCCTGTGCAGGCGCTTTTAATGTCAATAAGTCGGTTTTCGGGGTTACTGTAACCTTTGATGATGACAAGAAACAGTTTAACTTCGAAGAGTTAGAAACCACTATCACCTATGACGGACCATATCAGAACATCTTCGGTTTTCACATTTACTCTCCCGGGGGCAAACGTCTTGAATTCGGCAAGATCGCTGATTTACGGAAAGATCCTCAAAAGAACAGACTCGGAATGGCAATTAACAAGGAACACCTGCTTGGCACGCTCCTTGATGAATTAAAAAACTATGATGTCACCGTTTATTCAGACACAAATGTTCATTCCGTAGAGAAAGAAACAGACGGTGTTGCCGTTCACTGCACAGGACAGGTTAAGAAAATCAAGGCACCCTTTTGTATTGCCGCAGACGGCATAAATTCCCGTATCGCCAGGATGCTCGGGATGAACAAAAGCCGTTCTTTTTTTGGCACACTGCGTGACGCATCAATCGTGATAGAGAAAACCACCTGCCCTGACCCTGAGGGGTTCCTCTTTATGATCACCCCCGGGGGAATATTTTCCATGATGCCTTTTGCCCAGGAAGAGTGCTACCACATTTCTGCATCAAGCTTAAGACGGGATGTGGATCTGGTAGAGCTCCTCGACTACTTTATTAACAAAGATGCACTGTATGCCTCGTGGTTCAAAGGGTCGAGGATAGTTGAGCACAGGACATCCTGTGTGGTCAATTTGCTGAGCCCCATGGAAACCCCCTTTAAGGATAATGTTCTCTTCATTGGGGATGCATGCTGGCGGCGGGAGATAAGCAATGTGGGTGCACTTACAACCGGGTTTAAAGCGGGTAAATGTATGGCAGCGGCAGTCAGGGAAGAAAAGAAGAACCCTACCGGCATTAAGAACTACCTTGACTGGTACCAGACCTATTTCTATCTCCCCCATGGGAAGAGGCCACAGGGAGGGCGTGACTTTTCCAAGTACCTGACCCCCGAGGACATTGACTACCTGGTAAGTTTGCCGGAAGAAGAGTTTCCCCAGACAATCGATTTTTTAAAGGTGGTAGACTGTATTGGCAAAACCTATGCAAACCTGTTTGCGAAGATATATGAAGAGAATCCTGCGGTAATGGATAGGCTGATTAAGATACGTGAAAACGCTGAGGAAGATCTGAAACAGAACATCAAGCAGGGATTTAAACCACTTTAATTAACCACGAAGGACACGAAGAATACGAATAAATGCCTAAAATGAGCTAAATTGCCTGGAATGCCTAAATTAAAGACTTAAAAATAAATCCAAACTTGTTTCTAACCGCAAAGACGCAAAGAGAAACAAGCAAAAAAAAGAAGTCAGAAGACAACAATAAACTCAAACTTCTAACCACGAAGGGCACGAAGAAAAAACAAGATACATGATGCAAGGTACATGTCACAAATTTGAAAACCAAACTCTAAACTCTAATCAAATCAGAAATTTCAATATCGAATTTTCAAAGCCTTCCCCTCACCCCCACCTCAGAAGGGAGAGGGGGAACTTGCAGCCTGCAGTAAAAAAGGGGACGGTTCTATTTATTGTACTATTAAATAGAACCGTCCCCTTTTTTTATTTCGTGGCGAAAAAGGCTGCATTCTTCTCACGACACCAGACAATATCGTAGCTTTTGAATTTCGCTGCTTTAAGGATGTGGAGTTGCGTTTCAAGTGGCTCCGGATGATCGTACTGTCTGTGGTCCTCAATTACCCTTCCTATTTTCCCCTTGGGAAGACCGGACCGGGTCATAAACGCTTTCCAGTTTTCAATAAAGCATTTCTCCAGCCTTTGGTTTTTAGAAACGGCAACATCTCCGTAGAAGAAACAGCCCCCCGGTTTGAGCAGTGTGTAGAGGTGCTTGAACAACCCCTTCTTATTAATAATATGGTGAATAGTAAATAACGATATTATTACATCAAACTCTCCGGCAATCTTTATCCGGTTTAGATCAGCGTTTTCAAGCATTACCCGCTGATCACATTTTCTGAGCCGGTGTGAAGCTATCTCAAGCATCTTGCTTGAAAAATCAATGCCGGTATAGGTTGCCCGGGGAAAATGTTTCAGCACATCCAGGGCCAGGGCACCGGTTCCGGTCCCGAGCTCCAGCACAGCTATCTTTCTGGATGGGGTAAAGGGAAGATAAGAGAAGATACAATTTTCTAAATCACGATATCCCGGGATGACCTTTCGCTTGACCTTTTCAAAATCTTTGGCCATTGCGTCGAAGTGTTTCTCGACGGATTTTTTGCCCATCTAAACCTCCTTAACCTATTATCAAAATTAACCACAGAGGACACAGAGAATTAACTAACTATCAACATCTTATGAGAAGAACAAGCATTTTTCTCAGGCTGTATCTTACATTGATCCTGGCAATCCTCTCAAAAACCTGCCTTCCCAGAAAACCTGGCTACCTTCTGCTTGACAAAAAAACGGCGGAAGTGTTAAATGATACTTAACTATGTGAACTATATGTTTATGCAAGGGGAAGGAGTATGCCTTTAGATCTGGGTAAGAGATTACGGTCGGTTCGTGAAGAAAAGGCAATTAGTCTCAGTCAGTTAGCTGAAAAAACGGGATATACAAAGAGCTTCATCTCGCAGGTAGAAAAAAGCAAGACCTCTCCTTCTCTCTCATCCCTGTTGCGTATTACAGATGCTCTCGGCATTAATCCACAGGAGATCCTACATCGGGAAGGCACATCTGAAAAGATTATGGTGAAGAAAAGTGAGCGGGACGTGTATAACCACAAGAAGTCAAAAGCTCAATTTGAGTTTCTCTTTACGAAGAACGCACGAAGGAAAATGGAACCACTTTTTATTACTGTTAAAGCTGGGGGATTAAGTGATTCCTATTCCCATGAGGGGGAAGAATTTGGTACGGTACTTAAGGGGACCTTAGAACTGACGGTCGGTGCCGAAACCTTTTATCTGGAGGAAGGGGACTGCGTTTACTTTTCATCGCACATTAAGCACCACTGGAAAAATAGTGGTCCGGATGAAGTAGTCGCTCTTTGGGTAACGACCCCTCCGTCTTTTTAAAAGCTGGCGTGATGGAGCCTTCACATTTTGGAATGCGGATTGCGGATTTGGGATTACAGGGAAAAAACGAACGTCGAACAGTCAACACTCAACGCTCAACATCGAATTTAGAATGAAAAGAAAAAGATAATCAAAAAATGCTTCCTATCCCGTATGGGGTAAGGGGAAGATTTTTCTGAATTCTTTAGTTTTTCTTCGTGTCCTTCGTGGTTCAAATATGCGGACTTCTTGACAAACCCTAAAGATGAAAGAATGTCTCATGATACGATCAACTATTGCAACGCTGTTGCTGCTGCTCTCAATGAACGTCATTCTTCAGGGATGCGGCCGTGAAGAAACGCTCTCAAAGAAAGACAGTGCCATTCCGGTCACCCTGAGCACGGTTGCATCGATGGATGTTAACCACACTATAGATCAAGTTGGAACACTGGAAGCAAACGAAACGGTTATGGTCAGGTCGGAAGTCCAGGGAAAAATAAAAAAGATTGTATTTGAGGAGGGGAAACAGGTTACCGAAGGGGAGCTCCTGGTGAAGTTGGATGATGTTAAAATAAAGGCCGAGATCGAGAGTATCAAGTCAAGGATAGTCCAGTACCGGGCTGAACTGGTTAACACGAAAAGAAATGTCCTCCGTAATGAAGATTTGCTTAAAGATGGTGTTATCAACCAAAAGGCATACGACGATATCACTACGAAACGTCAGGTAGGAGAAGCGCTCTTAAGCGAGGCACAGGCCAACCTTTCCCTGGCAGAGGAACAGCTCAAAGACACTTCCATCACCTCCCCCTTTCAGGGGTTCACTTCAGAACGGTTTATCTCCGTGGGTGATTTCATTGGGGTGGGAGATCCCATCGTCAAGATTATGCAAACTGACCCCTTGAAACTTGCCTTCCGTATTCCAGAAAAGTACGTTCCATCCATCACAACAGGAAAGCAGGTAGAGGTAACAGTAGATGCATTCCCCGGAGAAACATTTTCCGGATCTATCTATTTTGTCTCTCCCGACATCGATACAAGCACACGAACCTTGCTGGTAAAGGCTACAGTACCCAACAGGGACAATCATCTGAACCCCGGTATGTTCGCCCAGGTTACCGTTACGCTTGAAGTACATCCCGAAGCCCTGGTTGTTCCCTGGGATACCCTCGTCGTTAAAGAAGATGAAATCTATTTATTCCGTGTTGATGCCGGAAAGGCACAGAAGGTGCAGGTTAAGGTCCTGCTGGTCTTTGACAAGAAGGCCGAGGTTGAAGGAGACCTAACCCCGGGAACAACAGTGGTAAGAGAAGGAAAGTTTTCCATCAGGGATGGGGACACCGTTAAAGAGATAGACCGGGCTACTGCTGCCCAGTGAACACATCACCGATAAAACACAGCTGAGCACACCATGTTTCTTCCAGATTTTTGCATAAAACGACCGGTAACCACCATCATGATGGTCATGGCCCTCTTCATTTTCGGGCTCATCTCTTCGAGCCGTTTGGGTGTTGACATCTTCCCCGATGTGGATTTTCCACTGGTTACGGTAAGGACCCTCTGGGAAAACGCACGTCCTGAAGAGATGGACAACAACATCACTGACGAGCTGGAGGATGCCCTCGGGAGTATTAGCGGTATTAAGCACATCGTTTCCAACAGCCTTGAGGGTTTTTCGAGCATCCTGATTGAGTTTGAACTTCACAAAGACGTTGATGTCGCTGCGCAGGAGGCACGGGACAAGGTATCAACGCGGTTGTGGAAACTCCCCGATGAGGCCGAGACCCCAACCATTGAAAAGCTGGATATCAATGCCCAGCCCATACTATGGCTGGTACTGTTCGGCGAGCAGCATTCCATCGAAGATCTCACAGAATACGCCGACGATAGCATTCGTCCCCTCCTCCAAAAGCTGAAAGGAATTGGTGACGTACAAATCAGCGGTGGACGTGAGCTGCAGGTTCGCCTGTGGCTTGACCGGAATAAACTCACCGCCCACAACCTGACTGTTCAGGATGTCATCCTCGCCCTCAAGAAGCAGCATCTGGAGGTACCCGGAGGCAAGGTAGAATCTGCCGAAAAAGAATTTTTAGTACGGACCATGGGAGAATTTCTAACCCCGGAGGCCTTCAATAATTTAATCGTTGCTTACCGGGAAGGAACAACTATTCGTTTGCGTGATATCGGTTACGCTGAGAAGGGACGTGAGGATGTAAAAACCATAGCCCGTTACACCTCAAAGAAAAAAGAAGCACTGCAGGGGGTAGCTATCGGTGTTTCCGCCCGTTCAGGGGCAAACAAGCTGGCTGTGTGCTCCCTGGTCAAGGATGAGCTCAGTGGAATTAGAAACCTCCTTCCGGCAGGGATGAAGATCGAAATTTCAAGCGACGACTCCGTCTTTATCCAGGAATCCATAGATGAGATCCAGTTCCAGCTCATTATCGGGGGATTGATGGCGGCGCTGGTGATTATGCTCTTTCTGCAGAACATCCGTACGACCATATTCAGTGCCATCTCTATTCCCACCTCTATCATTTCAACCTTCACGGCCATGTACATACTGGGATTTACCATGAACAACCTGACTATGGTGGGCCTTGCCATGTCTGTGGGCATTGTTATCGACGATGCCATTGTCATGGTAGAAAATATCTTCCGTCACCGGCAGATGGGAAAGAGTGCCATGCAGGCAGCCCGGGACGGGTCATCAGAAATAGGCTTCGCAGTGATTGCAGCCACACTGGCCCTGGTCTGTGTATTTCTGCCCGTGGCCTTCATGGGAGGGTTTGTGGGAAGATTTTTTTACGAGTTTGCCATCACCGTTGCCATGGCTATACTGATCTCGGCCTTTATATCACTTACCATCGTTCCCATGCTTGCCTCCCGCTTTCTCAAGGTCTCTGAAGGAAAGTGGCAATCACTTCTCATCTTTGACCGGTTCATGACTTCCATGACCGGTGTATACCGAAAACTACTTACCTGGTCTCTTGACCACCGGTTTACCATTGTCATGATCGGCATCCTCTCTCTCATACTCGGCGGATTGATTTTTGCGAATGTCAATAAAGAGTTTGTTACAGACGAAGACAAGAGTAAGTTCGTTGTGCGAATCGAGACACCTCTGGAATATTCCATTCACAAAACTGACAAGGCATTGCAACAGGTAGAAAAAGAATTGAGAACATTTCCTGAAGTCCAGCAAATCTTTTCCATTACGGGATACGGCGAGGAGGGGAGCACGGCACAATCAAACAAGGCCATCTCCTTTATAACCATGGTTCCCAAGGACCAGCGAAGGAAAACCCAGAAAAAGGTCATGCAGGAGGTCCGGAGAAAACTCTGGTCAATACCGGATGTCCTTTCGACAGTCTCAATCACCTCCATACTCGGTGCTGACCGGCGAGAGGAAGAGATTCAATACGTCATACAGGGGCCGGACATAGAGACACTCGATCAGTACTCCCGGGAAATTATGAAGCGCCTTGAGCAGACACCCGGTTTTATCGATGTGGACCGTAACCTGGAACTGGGGAAACCCGAGGTCCGGGTTGAAATCAATCGCGAGAAGACAGCCGATGCCGGGGTTCCGGTAGAAGCGATTGCCAATGCTATCGGCTCGCTTATCGGGGGCGTCGATGTTGTAGAGTTTAAGCGTGGTGGTGAGAGTTACGATGTCCGGGTGCGGCTGGTGGAACAGGAACGGGACCTTCCATCCGATATCAAAAAGATCTGGGTAAAATCGGCAAGCGGCCAGCTCATTGAGCTTGACAACCTTGTCACCCTGCACCAGGCCTACGGTCCCTCTATTATCAACCGCTTCGACCGGCAGAGGGCTGTCACCATCTTTGCCAATCTTGAAGGAATAACCCTTGCCCCTGCTTTGGTTGAGATTGAAAAGATTACCCGCGAGGTGCTGCCCGAAGGCTTTTCAGCACAGCACACGGGGCGCACTGAACTCTACTATGAAACCATTTACAACCTTGGCATTGCATTCGTTCTTGCCATACTGTTCACCTACATGGTCCTGGGTGCCCAGTTCGAGAGCTTCATCCACCCCCTTACTATTATGCTTGCCCTCCCCCTTTCTTTTATTGGTTCCTTCGGTCTTCTCTACATCACGGGAAATACCTTCAACCTCTTCTCCATGATCGGTCTGGTTTTGTTGGTCGGGCTTGTTACCAAAAACGGTATTCTCCTGGTCGATTACGCGAACCAGCAACGGGAAAAAGGCATGTCAATCAAAGAGGCCCTGATTGAAGCGGGATCTGCCCGGTTCCGTCCCATCATGATGACGGCATTTTCCACGGTCGCCGGGGTCTTCCCTGTGGCACTGGGGATCGGTGTCGGCAATGAAATGCGGCAGCCCATGGCCGTAGCCATAGCAGGCGGCCTTATTACATCAACCCTCCTCACCCTTTTAATCGTCCCCGTTTCCTATACCTACATGGAATCCCTACGCACCATACCCATTTTCAAGAAACTCACCAAAAAAGTTTTAGTTGAATCTTAGCAAATTCTGTGTAAAAGAAATAGGGGGCGTTGGTTCCGAAAGCAACTTGTTGAGACAACTTTCACATTGCGGGTTTCATATTTAAGATTGGAGCAATGGAGTGTTGGAGTACTGGAGCCAATACATTTCGGATTTTGGAATGCTGATTTTTGATTTTGTCTCTTGGCTTCTATGTTGTTTCTGTTTTTCAATCCCCAGTCCGAAATCAGAGATCCAAAATGAGTAGCTTCTGACTCCTGTCTTCCGACTGCATTTTTTGCTTGTTTCTCGTTGCGTACTTTGCGTCTTTGCGGTAAGAAACAAGTTTGAATTTTTTTTAAGTCTTTAATTTAGGCATTTATTCTTGTCCTTCGTGGTTCAATGTAACGACTTAAAGGAGATACCAATGAATGAAATCTCGTCTAACGGGACGTACGGATGGAGAGGAAAAGTACTCAGGGTTAATCTCACCCGGGGTGAACTCCATGAAGAAGAACTTTCTGAGGATTTGAAGAACGGCTATATCGGCGGGGCAGGGGTCAATGCGCGACTGCTCTACGATGCCCTCCGGGACAACATCGAGGTTGATCCCCTCAGTCCGGAAAACCCCCTCATCTTCGGTTTCGGCATACTGGTGGGAACCTCATTTCCCTGCACCTCCCGCTTTACGGTTACGGCAAAAAGCCCGGTAACAAACGTTTTTGGAGATTCCAACGCGGGGGGGTTCTTCCCGGTACGGATTAAGCAGGCCGGCTATGACCACATAATCATAGAGGGGAAGTCAGAAACCCCTGTGGCCCTGCTCATTGAAAAGGGGAAAAAGCCGGAGCTCATTGACGCGGGGAATCTCTGGGGTCTTGACACCTACGAGACCGACGAAAAAATACATGAACGATTCGGCGACTGTGAGTCAGCCCGCATCGGGCCTGCCGGCGAAAACCTGGTTACGTACGCAAACATCTTCTCGGGTACTAAACGGGTGAGCTGTAACGGCAAGACGGGGATGGGCTGTGTCATGGGATCAAAAAAGCTCAAGGCCATTATTGTTAAGTCTGACGGCACCGTACCCGTGGCTGACAAGGAGAAATTTGACGAACTTGCACAGCAGTACCGTAAGGTCTGGGGGCAGGGCAATGCTCTCTATGCTCACAAGGAATACGGCTCGCTCATGCTTATCGCCCAGAGCGGTGATCAGACACGCATACAAAACCAGCAGGAGCGTATCAACCAGGAACAGCTGGCACATTATGATATTGATGAACTGGTAGATCGATACAAGGTCGGTCAGGTTTCCTGCTACCAGTGCCCCGTTGCATGCACCCAGAAGTGGAAGGTACCCGATGGAGATTATGCGGGCGAAATGTCTGACAAGCTGGAGTTCGGGCATTACACCAATATGGGGCCACTGCTTGGTTTGTTTGATTTTCCTTCCCTGGTGCACATCACTGACCGGATCAATCGACTCGGGATGGATTGCATAACATTCGGATGGATTGTGGCAATGGCCATGGAGTGTTACCAGCGGGGGATTATAACAGAGAAAGACACGGATGGCATCAAGCTCGAGTGGGGAAATGTGGAGGTCATTTCAGACCTCCTGGATAAAGTAGCACGACGGGAGGGATTCGGAAAGCTCCTCGCTGAGAACATGCCAACTATACTGGCAAAGCTTCCTGAAGCGGCTTCCCCCTATGGCTTTCACACCAAGGGACTCTCCTTTACCTACAACTGCAAACAGGGCATTGCCATGAGCCTTGCCTCATCAGTCGCCACCCGTGGTGCAGACCACCTGAAAGGTCATCCCTTCGCCGCCATGATCGGTCTGGAGGAGATGCTCGAACGGGTTTTCGGGAAAGGGATTCCCCAGGAGATGCTTGACCACGCAAGTCCGGTTGCAAAGGGACGGGTTGTCTGGTGGAGTGAAAACTACAAGATGCTCATGGACTCTCTCGGGCTCTGTTTCATTCCCGTTGTAGGCTGCGACGTCTTTGGTGATCCGATTATTCTCTTTGAGGAGATGGGGGCAATGTACCAGGCAGCTACGGGTAAAGACCCGGGGACACTCTTTGAAGCCACAGAGCGGGCCTACCAGGTTGAGAAGTGTTTTAATGCTCTACTGGGTATTACCAAAAAAGATGACATCCGGCACGGGACACGACGCGGTGATGATGATCCCATCCACCACCCCGGCATGCTTCAAGAATACTACCATTATCGCGGGTGTTCACAGGAGGGTGTGCCCACACGGAAGAGATTAGAAGAGATCGGCCTCACCGATGTTGCTGAAGACCTTGCACGGGCAGGGAAACTGGAAGACGGTACCAGTCCCGCACTTAATGACCTGTTAGCAAAGGGCTAGAGACTTATTAATTGACGACTTCGTATAAAGCCTGGCTGCCTGCCCGCTTAAATGCGAAGCTTATTTAATAAGGGTGCGCGGTGAGCATCACTTTTTGCGTGACAATCATTATGCGTCCTTGGATCTCATGGGCTGAAGATAATGGAACCTGTGTAAAAATGCATACATAGAGGTGAATAAAAGACCATGGCACTGGAAAAGTTATTAGATGTCATTAAATGGGCTTTCATTATAGTGATAGGGGCTATGGCTTTTTATGGAGTATGTCCGAAATACGATTTTATTTACTATGAGAAATCCGGGGTATACTTTAGAGAGAATAAGATAACGGGAGAAATAGACCTGCAGTATATGGGGCAGGGAGAAGTAACTTTCTGGAAAGCTAAAAAACCGTTTGTATTATTTTAAGGATAGGAGAGATTGTTGTAGTATTCCTCCCTTCTGTGTGGCTGCTTTATAACTCCTTTTGCCAGAACATGCCCGCCAATCTAATCCTTGTAATGGGATAATTATGTGGAAATAGTAGCACCAGCAGGGTATAATTAATGCCCTTATGTTCCATACCGGGTCGTACGATTTTAACACGCAGCTCGGAAAGGTTTTTTGTATCTAAAGGTTTGTAGGATGGGAAAAAAGAGATCTAAACTGTTGGACTTTGTTCAGTATGGGGGGTTGAAGGCGTTTGTAGCTGTCATTCGATTTCTTCCTCTGAATATTGCTGTGCTAGTGGGAAGGTTTATGGCCTATGCAGGCTATGTTATTGACAGAAAACATCGCACCATAGCGAGTGAAAACATTCGCACTGCCTATGGTGATGACCTGTCTGACAGGCAGATAGAAAAGATCATACGGGGTCTCTACCTGCACCTTGCATCGGTCGGGATCGATTTTGTTAAGCTGCCGCGGATAGTCAACTCGAGTAACTGGCAGAACTACTTTGAGGTAGAAGGGCTGGAATTTGCAAGAAAGGCGCTTGAAGCGGGAAAGGGTATTATATTTCTGACGGGACATGTGGGAAGCTGGGAGGTCCTGGGCTGTGCGATACAATTTCTCTTCAATCAGCCCGTGCATACAATTGCAAAGCATATGGAAAACCCTTTCACGGACAGGATTATTACGAAGCTGAGGGAGGATGGTGGCCAAAAGATCATCTTTGCTGAGAACGCTGCTCGTGAAATGATAAGGGTGCTCAAACACAATAAGCTGCTGGGAATTCTTGTTGATCAGAATGCGAAAGAGAATAGCATCTTTGTGGACTTCTTCGGACAGAAAGCTGCGACGACACGATCTGCCGCAACGCTTTCCCTCAAGATGGGCGCACCGATTATCATGCTCTTTGCGAGAAGGATAGCCGGGCATTACAAGTTCAAGATTTCAGTAAGCAAACCAATTGAAATAGAGAAGACAGGCAATTTAGAGAAGGATGTTTTTAATCTTACACAGCTCTATACAACGATAATAGAATCTCACATACGGGAAAACCCCCACGAGTGGCTTTGGATTCACCGCAGATGGAAGACGAGACCGCGCAGCGCTTGAAGTACACAGGGGGATTTCACAACACCTTTGATGATCAAAAGCTTCCAGTTCACCCCGCCAACAGCTTGACAGGGAACAAACACAAGGAGAGTATTGCCCCATGAAGACATTGAGTTACAGTCTCCTGGCGGTACTATTGAGAATAGTATTTTTTTTAACTAATGCTTTGCCGGAACGTGCTACCTTTACACTTTCAGAAAAGCTTGCGTTGCTTTTTATGTTTTCAAGCAGGCGCTATAAAAGGAGAATAAGAAAGAATCTCCAGTTTGCTTTTGGATCGTCTTGTGACGACCAGCAGGTGCACGACCTTACAGGCAAGGTGGCAAAAAATCTAGGGCGCATCTTTGCTGAAACCCTCCTTTCGGGCACCAAAAAAAGGGGTACCATCCTTGACAAGATCAGTGTCCATGGAATTGAAAATCTGGATCATGCCCTTTCGTGTGGAAAGGGCGTTATGGCAGTAAGCGCCCATCTGGGGAATTTTACCCTTATAGATGTTAAAATGATCAGCACTGGTTATCCTTTTACCATGCTGGTAAAGGAATCTAAGTATCCGGGCATCGCCAAGATTTCCCGCGAAGTTCAGAAAAAGCAGGGTGGTCAATTCATTTATATGGACCCCTGGTCAAAAGCACTCCGTCAGATTATGAGTTCCCTCCGGAACAATGAAATTGTTTGCCTGCTTGCTGATGAGAACAAGAAAGATTCGGAAACGGTAGTGGATTTTTTTGGACATCCCGCACCAACAGCAGAAGGACCGGCCGTACTCTCTTTGAGAACAGGAGCTCTCGTTGTGCCCATTTTCATTGTTCGCCATACAGATTCCTCCCACACAATTTTTGTCGAACCCCACCTTACTCCCCTGCTCACCGGCAACAGGGCTGAGGATATC
>Ga0209013_10004431_pt1 | contig 12318 bp, 12 predicted proteins | sample Cruoilmetagenom2_FD_187291 | JGI IMG/M metagenome (GOLD analysis project Ga0209013, IMG submission 187291) | Oil polluted marine microbial communities from Coal Oil Point, Santa Barbara, California, USA - Sample 2 (SPAdes) (version 2) | ecosystem: Environmental > Aquatic > Marine > Oil seeps ...
CTCTCCTTGTGGTGCAGGCGTCTCGCCTGCACTTCTGGTCGCGTCAGGACTTTAATGTCATTGGAAGCGAGCGGAGGCCCGACTTGTCACGGCGAAGCCAAAGACGACTTGTCACGGCGTAGCACGCAGCGCGAAGCCGGAAGCCGGAAGGGCTGGAGGAAGTCGAAGGATCTCCTGAAGAAGGAGAGTGCTGATAAACAAGCCCATCTCTATCTTCAGGGGATCCTTCGACTCCGCGCCCGGGGCGCTCCGCTCAGGATGACAGGTTTTCTTGGGGCGCCTTTACAAGGCACGCTGCTCAGGACAGATATTCTGGAGAAATCAGCCCTTGATGACGGCTACCGGGCGGAGTCGGGCCACCTTCCGGGCGATGCCCGCGCCCACCACGGCCTCAACCACCTCGTCCACATCCTTGTAGGCGGCCGGGGCCTCCTCCGCGAGGCCGGGCATGGAGCCGGCCCGCACCCGGATGCCGCGATCCTCGAGCTCCTGCCGGAGGGCACCGCCCTGGATCGAACGTTTGGCCCGTCGCCTGCTCATGGTGCGGCCGGCGCCATGACAGGAGGAGCCCAGGGACCGGGACATGCTCGCCTCGGTGCCAACCAGCACCCACGATGCGGTGCCCATGCTGCCGGGAACCAGCACCGGCTGGCCGATCGCCCTGTACTCCGGCGGCAGGTCCTCGGAGCCGGGCCCGAAGGCGCGAGTAGCGCCTTTGCGGTGGACGCACACCCGCACCAGCTCGCCGTCCACCTCGTGCTCCTCCGTCGTGCCCATGTTGTGGGCGATGTCGTAAACCTGGTGCAGGTGCGGGTTCCGCACCCGACTGCCCAGAACCTCTGCGAAGGCCTCGCGGGCAAAGTGGGCGAGGACCTGCCGATTGGCAAAGGCGTAGTTCGCCGCTGCCCGCATCGCCCCCTGGTAGGCCTGACCCTCGGGTGAGTCGAGCGGGGCGCAGACCAGCTCGCGATCGGGCAGGGAGATGCCGTAGCGCACTACCGCCTGCTGAAAGGATTTCACATAGTCGGTGCAGATCTGGTGGCCAAAGCCACGCGACCCGCAGTGGATCATGACGGTGAGCGCGCCTTCCTCGAGCCCCATCGTCCGGGCGGCCTCGATGTCCAGCACCCGCTCGACGACCTCGACCTCGATGAAGTGGTTGCCGGCGCCGAGAGTGCCGACCTGGTCGCGCCCGCGGCTGCGCGCCCGGTGGCTCACCCGGCTGAAGTCGGCCCCGGCAAGGCAACCACCCCCTTCGGTCCGTGCGAGGTCCGCGTCGGTGGCAAATCCTCGACCTCTCGCCCACTCCGCCCCCTCCCGGCAGACCCGCTCGAGCTCCCGCTCATCGAGTCGCAGGTGACCGCGGACACCGACGCCTGACGGGCAGGCTGCATCGAGGGCCGAAGCCAGTCGGTCGAGCACCGGCTCCGCCTCGCCGAACTCGACCCGGGAGGCGAGAAGCCGCACGCCGCAGTTGATGTCGTAGCCGATGGCCCCCGGCGAAATTACCCCGTCGGGCAACCGGGTCGCCGCCACCCCGCCGATCGGGAAGCCATAACCCTGGTGGACGTCCGGCATCACCAGCACCCGGCCCACAACGCCGGGAAGCGTGGCCGCGTTGACCGCCTGCTCGAGAGAGGCGTCGGCGCCGACTGCCTCGAGCAGCCGGCGCGACGCAAAGATCCTCACCGGTACGCGCATGTCGGCGCGCAGGGAGGCTGGAATCTCCCACTCGAAGTCGCTGATGCGTCGCAGGTCGGCCAGGTCAACCATTCTTTCGACAGCCTCCACCTTCCAAGATAGTGCGCTCAGACGTCAAAGACGACCCTGGTGGTCAGGCCGCGCTCGCTCTCGCGGATCTCGAGCCGGGAGTAAGTGACCGCCTTGATCTCCTTGCGCCGGACCGTAATCGGCGCTCCCTCGAGAGTGGCCTCGAGCCGGTTGCCGTGGATCTTCAGCTCGAAGCTGTCGAACCCGAGGCCCTCGCTTTCAGCCAGGAAGATCAGCTCGTTGAGGAACTCTACAAGCAGGGACTCGGCGTCCGGCGCCTCGATATCGAGGTCTCGGCGCTCGCGTGGGCCTACGGCCAGCCGCAGGCCGAGGAGGGCGTACATTCCCAGGGCCGCCTGGCGAAGGAGCGCGCGCAGATCCGGCCCCCACACCTCGAGCTCCCAATCCGCGGTGTGCTCGAGCTCCCGGGAGCCCTCGGCCGGTCCCGTCATGATCTCAGGTTACTTTCGGGCAAATCTCGTCAATCCTCTGAATCGACCTCGATCTCCAAAGCCTCATCGCCCATTCCCATGAACGGTCCCAGGATGTTCTGCATCGCTGCCTCGAACTCCTCGCTGGAGTTGACCGCGGCGAGCTGATCGAGCGTGGCGTCCACCATGCCGAGAAGCGCCATCGCCTGCGCCTTGCCTTCGGCGATCTCCTCATCGGAGATCTCGGCGATCTCCCGCTTGGCTTCGGCCACGCCCTCCTCCCACTCCTCGGTCATGTCGGTGGGAACCCATCGCCCCTCCACCAGGGTGAGGGAGATCTCCTCCGGATCCTCTCCCGGTGCCGAGATCCTCACCGTGGCGACATCGCCGTCGCCGGACACTGTCTCAACCGTAGTCTGCTGGAGCATGGCGATGAGATCCTCGCTTTTCTCTTCGGCGTTCTCCGCGGTCGAGATGTCGGAGGCTCGAGACATGATCTCGGTGCCGGTCGTTTTCAGAAACTGTTCCCAGTCAATGGTCTTCAGGGTTTCGAGCTTCGAAATATCGCTCGAGAAGACATCCTGCAGCACGCCGACCACGGCGTCCCAGTTCCCCTCGATCCGCGCCTGTTCGTCGCCTGCCGCCTCCATGACCGAGCTCTCGAGAATGAGCTGTTTCTTGTCTCGGAGCACACCCGCCGCCTTGAGCCCGAGGCCGAAGGCTGCGTCCCAGATCTCCTGATCCATCCTGTTGGCGAAGGCATGGGTGACCTCGGTGATGTCCTTCTGGTATGAGGGCGGGAGGGCCTGCCAGAGCACCTCCGGATGTTGATCCACCAGGTTTTGCAGGACCGCCTTGACCGTGCCATCCGGCGAGTCAGGCAAGTCGGCGGAGTGAGCTGTGAGACTTGCCAGCGCCACGGCAATCATCACGGCGGCAAGCCGAAGAACAACGGGACGAATTACGTGATTCTGCATCAAATACCCCCCTCGAGATTCGCCGGAAGGTCCACTGCGAACGATCCGTTCACCGCCGGAGCACCTCACCGCCCGCCGCGTTGGATCTATCGGTCTGCGTCGTGGTACCTGTTTCCGGTCTGTTCGTCATGATTATATCTGAATCCCGGACGCAGACTCGAAGCCCCGGGTCAGTCGCAGCCTGGCTTATAACGTCTGCCAACTTCGACGCTACCCTGTACGGGAGCGCAATTGTAAGGCGACCGGCCCGCGCCGCAATCGGCCCCGGCTCCCCCGATCGACTCCCTACGCCGGAGAGACCATGTAGGCCCAGCGGGGTTGTTCCCGTCGTTCTGCGGTCAGGATGGCTCCGGCGACCTATATTGGAAGGAGAGAAAGGCGGCGACCAGGCCGAAGGGAGGTTTCCAATGAACGAGCTGTTGGAAAAGACCGAGGTCATGTGCCCGATGTGCGGCGAAGTCTACGATGACTGGTTCCGTCCGTCCTTCGACCCCGCAACCTCCTCGACGTGTCCTCACTGCGGGTACCAGCTAGCCCGCGATGAGACCTTGCACCAGGACCAGTCAGGCGAGACGGTCAACGAAGACCGCGAGGCGGTCGAGCGGTAAGAGCACCTCTCACCGGGTGTTTACGGCATCGTGAGCGTCCACCACAGGGTGTCGCCCGATTCGAAGCCGTCGGCGAAGAGCAGGTGCCCCCACTCGTCCGCCCCCACGTCGGGGTTGGCATCGCGGGACTGGCCATCGTGGTCGCCGGGGCACGCTCCGGCTGGCAATGGCGTTCCGGCGTCAACCGGGCTCGAAACCGGGTCGAGCAGGTGCAGATCGCCGGTCGCGACGTCGGCGAACAGGCTCACGGGAACGTCCTCGAGGTTGGTGATCAAGTTAGCCGCCCCTCCCCTATCCCAGAGCCGGTCGGTGGTCAGGTTGTTGGCCAGGATCACGCTGGTATCGATGAAACGCCACTCGATCGAGGACGCCGTTGGGGCCTCCGTCGAAGCTACGGTGTTGTGGAAAACCTCGGCGTCATTGGCCCCCCACAGAACGATGCCCGAATCGAAGCCGTCCGAGGAACTGAAGAGATCCGAGTCGGCGGCGGCGACAAAGTTGTTGCGGATGACGCCGCCGATATGTCCGTCCGCGCCCGGTCCGAGCCCGAAGCCGATGCCGCGTGCGCAGTCGAGCACCACGTTCTCCTCGACGATCGTGTCTTGCGATAGCCGCCACATGTGGATGCCGTGCTCCGATAGCCCGTCCGGGCACCAGAAGCCCTCGACCCGGTTCCGCCACACCAGCCAGCCGGTCGCCGCGTGCGCATCGAGGCCACCGGTGTAGCAACCGTCTCGGATGTGGGGCCGGCCGGCATCGGTGAGCTCAATGTGTGAGCACCGGAGGGTGCTGTCGTTCACCGTCCCTGCGCCGACGGGGTTCACCTTCACCGCCTGCTGGCCGGGATCGATGATGTGCACGTTGTGGATCAGGATGCCGTTGATCGGCGTGTCCGGGCCGCTGATATGAATCGGGTGGTCGTAGGCGCGCTGCAGGGTGAGATCCGCGATCACGATGCCCGAGGCGTAAATGCTGATCAGCTCATGTGTCCCGTAGTCGCCGTCGAGCACCACTGCCTCGCGGACGCCGCTGTAGGAGCGAAGGCTCACGTTCGGAGTGTTGAACTGCAGGCGGTGGGCCAAGTCACCGCCACTGAGATCGTAGTCACCGTCGTGGAGGAGGATCGTAGTTCCCGAGGCTGCACCGGCCACGATCGCGCGCAGATCGTCGGCTTCGGCCGGAGTGACCTCGATGGTGGGACCGGTGGGAGGCGGTAGGGCGGGGCACGGGGCCTGGGCGCCGACGAACTCGGGTGCCGCGAGAAAGAATGCTACCAACGCTGCACCGCCAGCCGTCAACCGTGAACGCGAGCTCTCCGAACGCATGCCCCTCCCCCACTCCGGATCTCAGCCCCGATCGGGAGATTCCGAAACCGGTTCCTTCGCGCGATAGCCGGCTCGAGGCGGGCTGTCGAGGACCAGGGTCCCGGTGGTTCGGAGCAGACCCAGGGTCTTCCGATAGAGGGCCAGGCGGTGGGCCTCGATCTCCCCCCAGTCAGCCGCTGCCACGACGCGCCCTCTGAAGGCCTCGAGACGCATCACCTCGAGCGTGAACTCCAGGTCGGGGTGGGGATCGATAAGGTGAATCCACTCCTGCCGTTCGGGTTCGATCCGCCAGAGGTCCCGGACGCCGGGATCGAGCCCGTTCATCACGACGTGGTCGAACTCCTCTTCGAGCCACGGCTCCTCGTCCTCGGGCTTCAGAAGGGCCGCGCGGAAGTGGATGAGCCAGACCACGTGTTCGGTTTGGTTCTCGGCCTTGAACTCGATCAGAGGCCACTCGAGAGATCCCCGATTCCGCTTGTAGACCCGGCCGGCAGCGAGCCGGAACGAGGCGAGTTCACCCCTGGCCTCCTCCGACGCCTTGCGCCCCTCCTCCATCTCCGTGATGGCCGACCGCACCTCCGCGAATCTCCTGCGCCGGGCTTCGGCCATGATGCCGTCGGCCGTACGACCGGCGAGCGGCCGATACATCTGCAGCACGAGCTCTGAGTGGCCCGGGATCGGACTCCCGATCAGATGAGCCGCCTCACCCACCAGGTAGCCCAGACTTTCGTCGAATTGATCGCGATCCTTCATCTCCATCGGCTCGCGCAGGGCTTCGAGAGACACCTCGAGCGCTTGGAGGCTGGAGGTATCCAGCACCTGCGGACCACATCCGGCCAAGACCGCAAGCAGTCCGACGATGAGCGTCGTTACTCTTTTCATACTGCGCCCATCTTCAACTCTAGTGGTCCTCCCTGAAATCGAGAGGAGACGTACGTCACAAAAGTCGTGCGGGAGAACCCTGGCCGTTTTGTGACGTATTTCGATCCATGAATTCGAAAACCGCCCGAGAACGACTCGGCTCTGCGCCGTTCGTTCCGCAACCTGATCATGAGAGGAGTACTGAAATGGTGAGTACCCGTGACCGAATCAGGACGATTGGCTTCGCATCGATGGCGCTACTGATGATTCTCCCAGGACCGGCGACGGCGTACGCCGAAGGCGAGGAAATACCATTCGACGACGAGCGCTGGGAGGTCTCGGCCGGCGAGCTCGTCGATCACCTTGGCCGAAGCGCGCTTCGCGGAGCCGCCACCCTGAAGAACGTCCAGCTCGGCAACGGTGTGATCGACGTCGACCTCGCGGTCGACGGCCGGCGCGGGTTTCCGGGAATCAAGTTCCGCATGCAGGACGAGCAGAACGCCGAGATCTTCTACATTCGTCCGCACCGCAGCCGGAGCTACTCACACGCCCTGCAGTACACCCCGGTCTTCAACGCGATGACCGGTTGGCAGCTCTACAGCGGCCGGGGCTTCACCGCCGCGGCCGACATTCCGTGGGAGGAATGGATCCACGTCCGCATCAAGCTCGAGGGAGCACGTGCGCGGATCTACTTCAACGACATGGATCGTCCGGCGATCGCCGTCGACCGGCTGGTGCGCGGCGCGGCCGCAGGCGGCATCGCCCTCACCGGACAGCCGGGAGGCCAGGTGCACTGGGCGAATTTCCGCCTCACCCAAGGAGGCGATTTCAACTTCGGCCCCGCGCCGATCCGGGCGCCCGCAGAGAAAATGATCCGCAGCTGGGAGATCTCACAGTCCTTCCCGCTCGCTGCCCTCGACCGGACGCTGCCGCCGGAGGCCCTGGATCTCGGAGAGATCGAGTGGAGCGCGGTGACACCGGAGCCGTCCGGGCTGGTCAACATCTCCCGCCACATGGCGATGCGGGGCAGGACCCCGGAGTGCATCTATGCGAGGACCGTGATCGAGACCGAGCAGGCGACCCGAAAGATGCTCGAGTTCGGTTACAGCGACGAGGTGACGATCTTCCTTAATCGAAAGCCGGTATTCACCGGAGAGAGCTCCTTCCGTTCTCGCGACAGCGAGTTCATGGGAGTCATCGGCCTCAACGACGCGCTCTTCCTCGACCTCGAGGAGGGAAAGAACGAGCTGATCTTCGCCGTGGCCGAGGGCTTTGGCGGGTGGGGTTTTCTGGCCCGGCTCGACGACGTGCGCGGCGGGCCGGTGGCAATGGGCGACGGGATAAACCACGCGTGGGGAAGCACAGAAGGATGGCAGCTTCCGGAATCGGTGTTGGTCGACTCCAAGCGCGGCGTGGCTTACATCTCGAACATGGGCCCGGGCGGCCAGGGGGAAGCCGGCTACGTCGCCAAGGTTCGTTTCGATGGGACGGTCGAGAAGCTGCGTTGGGCCGATGGCCTGCGGGCGCCGACCGGCATGGCGCTCGCCGGCGACCGGTTGCTGGTAGTCGAGCGGAGCGGGCTCGCCGTGGTTGACACCGCCAGCGGCGAGGTGTCCGAGCGCCACGCCTTCGATCAGGGAGCTTTCCTCAACGACGTGGCCGTCGATGCCTTGGGCACGGCCTACGTGACGGACAGCAGGGCCGGGGTGATCTACGAGGTGAAAAATGGCGAGTGGCGGGAGTGGCTCCGTCACGACGCCTTCGACGGCGTCAACGGCATCTCGGTCGAGGGCGACAAGCTGGTGGTCGGGACCCTGAACTCGGGAAGCCTGATCACCATCGACCGGGAATCACGCCGCGTGGAGAAGATCATCGACCTCGCCCCGAGCAGGTGCGACGGCGTGATCGCCGTGGGCGAAGGGAGGCATCTGGTCACGGACTTCGCCGGCCGCCTGTTGCTGGTCGAGCCATCGGGCTCGTTCTCGGTGCTGGTCGACACCTCGGCCGCCGCAGTCGCCTGTGCCGACTTCGGCTATGCGGAGAAAGAGCGGCTCGTGATCATCCCGTCGTTGTTCGGCAACACGGTCACTGCATTCGACCTCGGAGGGGTTTTCAGCGACGAGGATTGATCTACGGCTCTTCCCGGTACTCGATGAGATCGCCCGGGGTGCACTCAAGAACCCGACAGAGCTTCTCCAGGGTAGAGAATCGGATGGCCCGCGCCTTGCCGGTCTTCAGCACCGACAAGTTCTGAGCCGAGATGCCAACTCGTTCCGAGAGGTCGTTGAGCTTCATTTTGCGCTTCGCCAGCTGCACGTCGAGATTGATCAAGATTGACATGTCACACCTTCAGATCGTGAGCTCGATCTCTTCCCGCAGCCGGCTTCGGTCTCTCAGGAACTGGCCGAACTGGTGGGTCAGGAAGGCCAGAATGAGAGCGGCGAAGCCAAAGGCCTGCGGAAACAGGAGTCGGGCAAGCTCGACCGCACCGAGCCGCCAGCCGGAGACCGCAAACGGCAGAAATGTGTCGGCGAGGAAGTATGCGGGCAGGAAGAGAAAGTCCAGGATACAGCTCAGCACCAGCAACCGTGTCAGGGTCGCGAGGACGGGCCCGAGGCGATCGGCCAGTTCCGGGGACTCGTCCTCGGTACGGAGGATTGAGAGAGCACCCGCGCCGCTCCAGTAAATCCGGATCCACACGAAGGCGCGGAGGAACCCGAGAACGAGGGCCAAACACAGAAGGGCGGTCGCTCCGGTCGAGGTCGTGCCCCGCACGCTCGGCCACACGTTGACGAGGTACATCACGAGACCCACAAGCTGGAAGAGAATCACCGCCAGGTAGAGCCCGGCGTAGAACCGGAGCGCCTTCTCCAAAGGGTTGAAAAATGTGTAGTGCATCACGACGAAAGCTCCTTTCTCGGGCCGTGGTGGTATCGGGTTCGGCCATTTTTCAATCTAAGTCGTGAATTCATGTTTGTCAATAGAAATTTCATGAGGAACATGAAATTTTAGATGAAAAACATTTATTAAATTGCGGTGGCGGGCCCTGAAGGACCCGCCTACTCCTGTAATACCAATTGGAATCAGGAGGATAAATGGATAAATGTAGGCGCGTACTTCAGTGCGCCACCCAGTCGTTCTGACTGGCAGTAGGGACCAGTGACCCTGACCGAATGCTCGCGGAAAGCTACGACTCTTCGCCGGGAGGCGCCTCAGCCCAGATCCAGCCCCGCAGGTCTCCTTCGGCAAAGCCGACAGCCTCGTCCTGCGGGTAGTGCTCGGCGATGGCGATCAGGATCTCGTCATCGATCATTTCGGCCGGCCCGTGACACATCTGGCACTCAGCCTTGAGTTTGATCGGCAGAAAGGCGCCGAACTCGCCGCCCGGTCCGGCCAGAAAGGCCGGTTTCTCGCTGCGTGCAGCGACCAGCTCGTCGGCCCACTCGGGTGGGAGATTCGATGGGTTACGAAGATTGAACGAGGTCCGTCCGATCTTCAGCCCGAACTGCCCGGAGATTTGGGCCCCTATTGCCGGCGCCTTTTCCCGGCAGACCGCGATGCCCTGCGATGGATCGCCGGACTCGAGGGCGGCCTCCAGCTCGATGAGCGTCTCAGCCATCATCGCGTTGACGGCTAAGAGGCAAAGCTCCTGCTGGGCCTTCTGGGTCTCGGTCATCTCCGTCGGCGCCACCATCTGCCACACGGCAACCGATGCAATCTCCTCGGTTTCAACCGGTTGAGCCTCCTGCTGCGAACAGCCCACCAGCGCCAGGCAACACATCACACAGGCCACGATCCTACAGCTCATTGCATCCCCCTCCGATTTCAGCCGCTCACTTTCCATCAGCCCCTCTTATAATGTGAATCAATTCACGCGATCTGTCCACACCAATCCGGACGAATCGGAACTTACCCGTTCCTATTCAATCGCAGCGACTGGCCGCCAATCAAGAACGAGCTGCTATCTTGGGCTCATGGGCCACAATATTAACCGCGTCGCTCGGATCGAGCTCTTTCACGTCGCAATTCCCCTTCCGGCCACCTTCCGCCCGGCCTGGATCCCCGGCATGCCGCAGAACGAGAACCGATTCACGCTGGTCAGGGTCACGACCACGGATGGGATCGTGGGCTACAGCGCCGGTCCGGCCATCGGCAGGGAGCGCGCCGGACTCGGCGATCTTCTCGGGCCGTACCTCCTGGGCGAGGACGCCACCGACATCACACTGGTTCAGCAGCGCCTTCGCGAGATCTCCTACCTGGGCTGGCGCAACTGGTGGATCGAGCCGGCGTTCTGGGACATCAAGGGCAAGCTCGAGGGGAAGCCGGTCTACGAGCTCCTCGGTGGCGAGCCGTGCACCATCCGGTTGTACGCCTCCACAGGGGAGGTCAAGGGGTCGGAGGCGCGGATCGAGGAGGCCGAGGCCCGCCACGCCGAGGGTTTCCGCACCATCAAGCTTCGGGTCCACGACTTCGATGAGACGGTGGACATACGGCAGGTGACCGAGACAGCCGCTGCGGTGGGAGATCGCCTGAAGATCGCCGTGGACGCCAACCAGGGTTGGCGGGTCACGATCATCGCCGACTCGCCCCTGTGGGACCTGGAGCGGGCGAAGAGGTTCGCCGACGCGTGCGCCGATCTCGGGGTCGCGTGGATCGAGGAGCCGCTTTCGATGACCGATTACGACGACCTCAGCTCGCTCACGGCCTACAGCCAGGTGCCGATCGCCGGGGGTGAGCTCCACAGCTCCGGTCTGCCCGAGCTGAAGATGATGATCGAACGCCGGTGCTACGACCTCTTCCAACCGGACGCCCTTTTCACCGGCGGCATCGCCCAGACCATGGAGGTGATCCGGCTCTGCCGCCGGCAGGGCCTCGGTTACTCGCCCCACACCTGGACCAATGGCATCGGATTCGCCGTCAACCTACAGCTGATGGCGGCCAGCGGATACGCCGGGGAGCGGGAGCTGGAGTACCCCTTGAGCCCCCCCGGCTGGACGGTGGAGGCCCGCGACGGGATCCTCGAACAGCCCTTTCATCACAATCGGGGCGTCATCGAGACGCCGACCGCGCCGGGTCTGGGCTTCGAGATCGACCGGCGTGCCCTCGCGCGCTACGGCAGACGTTTCTTCGTGATGGACCACAAGAGGTTGGTCTGGTTCTCATTGAGAACCCGCGGCCTGAAAGCCTCACGGGAAATCGATCGGGCGCGCAGGGGACGGATCGGAGACCCCGATTCAGCTCGAGGGTCGAATTGATCGACTCCGTTCGTTTTCGCCCACGGGAAGTCAAATTTCTTTAGGTTTGCCGGAAGAATCGAGATATTCTGACCACTCTTATCGAGAAATCATCGATTTCTTGGCCTATAGGCCACTTGAATGATCCCAACACGTCGATTCGATCGGGCACAGGCACGGGCACGGGCAGGGGCACGGGCTTGACCAATGTCAATGCACCATCGAGGTGGCAATAGGAGAATCGTCGACCGAGGAGGAGCCATGACCGCAACCACAATCCTGCGTTCCGAACACGAGAAGATTCTGGCGGTGATCGCCTGCCTGAGGGCTGCGTGCAACGCGTCCCAGAGCGGTGACGCCTTCGACGTGGACACTTTCCGGCAGGGATTGGACTTCATCCGCAACTACGCGGACGCCTGGCACCATGCCAAGGAAGAGGTCCATCTTTTCCCCGCCCTCGAGGCGACCGGCATGCCGAGAGAAGGCGGGCCCGTCGGCGTGATGCTGCACGAGCACGAGATCGGCCGCTCCCACGTCGGTGTGATGGCCGAGCACCTCGAAGCGGCCGCGGAAGGGGACGGCTCCGCCCGCACCGCGGTCGTGGAGCACGCGCTGGCGTATGCCGATCTGCTCGAAGCCCACATCCAGAAGGAGGACGGCATCCTCTTCAATATGGCCGATCGGATCCTGCCCCCGGACGAGCACGAGCGTTTGCAGGAGGTCTACCGGACAGCGGTCCCCGATGGGGCCGACGCCGGCACCGGGGCCCGGTACGAGGAGCTGGCGAGGGCCCTCTGTGAGCGCTGGCAGATCAACCCCGACGAGATCCGCTCGACACCGGGTGGCGGCGGCTACCACGGGTTCTAGCCCGCATATCTCACCGGGTGTCTACTGCGGACGGCGAATCGCGGCGTCCCGCCGCGCTTGTCCCAAATCGTGCGACTCAACTCGACGCCGGCAGCGATTTATGGTCGAGGCCGGGGATCGCCGGCCGTCGACCACTCGCTGGTGGGGTTGAGTCGCGGCCGCCGCCACGTAGCGCAACTACGACTGCGTCGCCCGATTCGCGACAATCCCAGCGGATACTTGCGATTCGCCGCCCTCGCTACGAA
>Ga0209013_10004434_pt1 | contig 12315 bp, 8 predicted proteins | sample Cruoilmetagenom2_FD_187291 | JGI IMG/M metagenome (GOLD analysis project Ga0209013, IMG submission 187291) | Oil polluted marine microbial communities from Coal Oil Point, Santa Barbara, California, USA - Sample 2 (SPAdes) (version 2) | ecosystem: Environmental > Aquatic > Marine > Oil seeps ...
CCCTCTCCTTCTGCATTACGCCGGACTGGACACCCGTGTCAATGAAGGATGGCCAGCTTATGAAGAAGCCCTGAAAAAGAATAATAAGGAGTACACAGCTTACGTGTACCCCGATGTAAATCATGGATTTCACAACGATTCCACACCGCGCTACGATAAAGAGGCAGCCAAACTGGCATGGAAGAGAACCATTGAGTTCTTTAAGGAGAACTTGGTGTAATCTATCAGACGATACCTCAGTTAAGCAGTAGATTATTAACCTGTTACTTAAATTTTTCTCAGCTTATAGGGATACATGGTAGCTTATGTGTGGATAGGATGTCAATGCAATTTTCATTACATTACTTCGCCAATTAGCGCATCTTATACAAAAGAAATTTTCCTTATGAAATCCACCTTATTTTTTAGCTTATTCCTGTGTTGTTCAATCTTTGGATTATTTTCAAATGCATGTTCCATTGAGAAGGGAGAAGATGAGCAAAAAACACCCAATTTCATTGTCATTTTCGCTGATGATATGGGCTACGGTGATGTGGGGGTCTATGGACATCCCACAATTAAAACACCTAACCTGGATGAGATGGCGAATACGGGTCAGAAATGGACCAACTTCTATGTAGCTGCTTCTGTTTGTACTCCCAGTCGTGCTGGCCTGATTACCGGACGCCTGCCTATCCGGACTGGAATGTGCAGTGACAGAAGAAGGGTGCTCTTCCCCGATTCCAATGGCGGTCTTCCCGATAGCGAGGCAACTATTGCCTCCCTTTTAAAAACTGCAGGGTATTCAACAGCCTGTATAGGTAAATGGCATTTGGGACACCTTCCTCAATATTCCCCCAATATGCATGGTTTTGATTATTATTTCGGCATTCCCTATAGTAATGATATGGACGGCCAGTTTGAGGGAGTCCCATACCGCGAAGCCTGCCGAAATCCCGGTACGGTTAACTTTAATGTGCCCCTCTTGAGAAATTCGGAGATTGTGGAGAGACCGGCCAATCAGACGACTATTACCAGGAGGTACACTGAAGAAGCCATCAATTTCATTGAGCAAAATCAGGAAGACCCTTTCTTCATATACCTGGCCCATTCCATGCCACATGTTCCGCTCTATCGTTCAAAGGCATTTGAAAATAAAAGCCTCCGGGGAATCTACGGGGATGTGATCGAAGAGCTGGATTGGAGCGTTGGGGAAATCCTGGCAGCCCTGAAGCGAAATAAGCTGGACGAGAACACCCTTGTTGTTTTCACTTCTGACAATGGTCCCTGGTTGATTTTTAATGATCATGGTGGTAGTGCAGGATTATTAAGAGGAGGAAAAGGTGGTACTTATGAGGGTGGTATGAGGGAACCAGCGATTTTCTGGTATCCGGGAACCATTAAACCTGAAGTTGTTATGGATCTGGGCACCACAATGGATCTCCTACCCACATTTTGTGGTCTGGCAAATGTCGAACTACCTGAGGACAGGACCTATGATGGCTATGATCTGTTCCCTGTTCTGTCTGGCACAGGCGACAGTCCCCGCGATGTTGTTTTTTATTACCGTGGAACCCAGATATATGCCATCAGGAAGGGTGCCTTTAAGGCGCATTTCATTACACAGGGGGAATACGGAGGTCCTGAGAAGACTGTTCATGAAAAGCCGCTGCTCTTTAATCTCACTGTGGATCCTTCTGAGAAGATGGATATTGCTGATAAGCACCCTGATGTATTGCTCGAAATAGAGAAGATTCTGCAGGAACACAAAGCCGGACTGACTCCCGTGGAAAACCAGCTGGAGAAATAAACGAATCTAGGTATTGTTCTGAATCGTATCCATGCGCCACTCACCCAATTGCTTAATTCGGTTTAAGACGTTGGCAGTAACCCGGTTGTGCATACCTTCCCAGACTTTGTTTACCAGTTTCCGGCGTTTTTGCCAATCCTCTTTACCGTAAAAATTGAAACCGACGGCAAATATTAACTGCGATTGGGCCACCTCCCCCATGTCGGCAATGGAGGAACGAACATACATGACATATACCCCAATGGGATAACCACCGGAACAATTGTATAAAAGGTAGCGGGCATTGTCAAAATCAAATGAATCAGGAACCTCTTTAATCTTGCGTGCGTTAAGCAGAAACAGGGGAATTAATTTTAAGTCAAAAAAACTTTTCATGAACCTGAAGGGATACTTTTTCCACCCAAATGGATGAATCTTTATCCTTTTTATATCATCGTCAATTCGATCTACTTTAGCAATATGATTGGGCCAGCAGGTTGAATCACCGTTCCATTCCATGAGTTCATTGAATATATAACTCACCGGTGCATTTACCCCAATTTTATGGATGTTCAGAACAGAGTACCGGTTTGTATTAATACCGGTTCGCTGCATCATTCGTTGGTTGTAATTGTCCCGCTCCTCGTCTGAACTATACTTGATGAGTGTAGCTTTCTCTGGCTTGTGCAGCAGGAAGTAAAGTATATCAGTTAATAAGCCTTTACTCCTGAAAGGCGGTTTTTTACTACTTGATCTATTCATTTAATCTGTTCAGAGTACTTTGGAGTCATACAAAATAGAAGATCTTAAAGGTAGTTAATGTCTTAGTGAATGAAAAGCTCAATCTGGTCCCACCGGGATAAAAATCGTTTTCTGATGGACAATAATAGAAGTATGCATGTGATGAATTGAATTCTTACGCATATTTGTCCTCTTAAGATTTAGTGTACCTCTATGTTTTAAACAATAAGTATACTATGCACATCAAAAGAGAGTTTTAATCAGGAATCAGTGTTGATAAATCAAATGTACGAGAGATCTAGAGTTTTACCTAAGTACCTGAAGTATTTCCTTTACCTGTTGACTGGACTATTTTTTTTCCTGGGAGCCTTTATTCTATTAGTAGTTGGAGGCGTATTCGGAAAACTTCCTGATAACCAGACATTAAAGCAGATACAAAATCCCATTGCTACCGAGATATATTCTGCCGATGGTGTACTTATGGGAACCTATTACATTCAGAACCGGCAATATCTTGAACCGTCAGAAATTCCTCAAACCATTAAGGATGCCCTGATTGCTACAGAAGATATCCGTTTCTACAAACATAAGGGAATTGACACGCGGAGCCTGTTAAGGGTATTTTTCAAAACTCTGCTGTTAAGGAAAGAGGGTTCCGGGGGTGGCAGTACCATAACTCAGCAGCTGGCCAAGAACATCTTTCCCCGCAGCGAACATAGGGCATTTCGTATGCCTGTAAATAAGATAAAGGAAATGGCTACAGCCCGCCATATGGAGAAAGTATATACCAAGGATGAAATTCTGGAGATGTATCTCAGTACGGTTCCCTTTGGAGAGAATACCTATGGGATAAAAGCTGCTTCCAGGCGGTTTTTCAATAAGGATCCCCAGGATTTGCAACTGGAGGAAGCAGCAGTGCTGGTGGGAATGCTGAAGGCAACACAATCATACAATCCTGTAAGAAATCCGGAACGTGCCCTGGCGCGCCGCAATGTGGTAATGGCTCAAATGGCAAAATATGTTTACCTGGATGCTGAAGTGGCAGATTCCCTCCAGACAATTCCACTGGAGCTTGACTACCATCCCCTGCCTCATAATGCCGGGATAGCTCCCTACTTCAGAGAGTTTATCCGGAAAGAAATGGACTTATGGTGTCAGGAACATAAGAAAAACGAGTCGGAGCCCTATAATTTATATACCGATGGGCTGAAAGTATATACTACCATTGACAGCCGCCTGCAGGAATATGCCGAGGAGGCGATGAAAGCGCATATGGCTCATCTGCAGAAGATTTTTGAGAAGCAATGGGAAGGTGATAAGCTTTGGAAAGGCCTGACAGAAAAACAGTTGCTTATTAACTACGATGGAGAGTATAGGTCAGAAATGACTTCTGAACCAAAACATGACATGGAAGTCTTTACCTGGGATGGCAAGCAGGAAATGGAATACAACACCCTTGATTCTATCAAGCATTACCTCGGATTATTGCAGGCAGGATTTCTGGCTATGGATGTACATACAGCTGAAATCAAGGCATGGGTTGGCGGGATCAACCATGAATACTTTAAGTATGACCACGTCCTGGCCAAACGTCAGGCCGGTTCCACTTTTAAACCCCTGGTTTACCTTGAGGCGCTTGAACAGGGTTTTGCGCCATGCGACTACTTCCCCAATGACAGTGTTGTATATGAGGAATATGACGACTGGACTCCAAGGAATGCTGATCGTGCTTATGGAGGCTATTACTCCATGAAAGGAGCCCTGGTTCACTCTGTAAACACAGTGAGTGTGGACCTCTTAATGCAGGTGGGCATCGATAGTGTTCTGGAGCTGTCTCATAATGCAGGAATAGAATCAGAGCTACCTGCAGTGCCGTCTCTGGCACTTGGTACCGGAGCTGTTTCCTTGTTTGAAATGGTGAGGGCTTATCAGTCCATTGCCAATATGGGCGTGGCAAAAGAACCCCTCTATATCAAAAGGATTGAGGATAGAAATGGAAAGGTTTTGGAGGAGAGGATCCCGGATGCAATGGGATCTCCCATTTGTCGCCCTGAAAATGCAGAACTGATGACCGCTTTGCTCAGGGGGGTGGTGAATGACGGTACAGCAGCCGGTCTTCGTATGAAATACCGTATTACCGAGGATATTGCCGGGAAAACCGGCACCACGCAGAACTATACCGATGGCTGGTTCATTGGTTTTACACCGGGTCTTGTGGCCGGTGCCTGGGTTGGCGGGGACCTGCAGAACGTACGCTTTCAAAATATGCGTTATGGCCAGGGTGCATACACTGCCATGCCCATCTGGGCAGGTTTTATGAAAAGCACTTTTAAGGATGAGTACTGGGCCAAACTAAGGAAGGATACCTTCCAGATCACTACCAACACTCAGGATCTACTACTGTGTGATGATTTCACAGATAAAAAACCAAGGCAATTCAGACCCATTAAAAACCTGAGAGAGAAAAAAATATTCAAGAGGCTCTTTAAGCGTAAAAACAGGTGAGCCAAAAAATACATAGCTTTCCTCCTCCCCTTCTTAATATTTCAATTGCCTTTAAGTGATGCCATATTTGACTCATATACAAATAAGCAGTAAATTGCACGTAGCCAACTACTTATTCTTAATATCCTCTGCTCCCAATTAACTGTTGCTATACAGGGAGGAATTGAATCGACGCTACGTCAACAAGCAGGTTTCAAAGTACATCTGTTGCTTGTCTCTCTAAGATCTATTACCGTAAGAAAAGCGAATTTTTGGTTGAATATATTCGATCAAAAGATTCGAGAGTCTATCTGAACGAACTTAAACGCTTTATCATGCTACAATTCTTTTCTGCTAGCACAAGCATTGTGAACTCCAGGAGGGCCATCACAGAATGCCTGGAAGTAGCCCTAGAGGGGGAACCCACCCTTGATTGTGATCTGATAATTATCTATTCTGCTATAGGGCATAACTTTAAAGAGCTCCTGGACGAAGCACACCAACTTTCTCCAAGTGCACAGATTGTGGGCTGTACCTGTGCCGGCGTTATTGGGAAGGAAGGGCCCAATGAATCACTGAGGGCCCTGGCCATTATGGCCATAAAAGGTCCAACAACGGAATTTGCTGTTTCCGGAGTAGAGAATATATCAAATGTGGATCTATTTGAGACCTTTTCTGAACTGTCCCGCGAATTGCAGAATAAGAATTCCAACATCAATATGATCTTCTGTCATCCTGGATTTGGATTACTACACCGGAAATTACTTGACGGTATCGAATCAGTTTTTGGCTCTGATATTCCTATCGTTGGTGGTATTTCTGTTGACAATATGAAATTTGTAAGCAATTTTCAATTTATAGGAGAACAGATATTTGAGCAGGGTGCCATTATGATCGGCTTTGCGGATCCGACTCTTGAGTTGGTCAGTCTGGGTAACCATGGCTTAGGTGTCATTGGAACGCCATATGAGGTAACACGTTCTGAAGATTGGCATATCTTAGAGATGAATGGCCGGCCTCCCTGGAAGAGCTGGACTGAGAAACTTGGAATGCCTGAAACATCGGCTGCAGGCGATGTATTGAGCTTTGCACCACTAGCTGTAGAATTGCCGGAAGAATTGCATGAAGAATATGGCAGTCCGTATTTAATCGTTGGGGGTTGGCCAGTGGAGGATGGTACTATTTATTCAAACAGGACCACCCCTGAAGGGACAAAACTCTGGCAGACAAGGCGGGATGAGAAGAAAGTTCTCGAAGGAGTGGATCACATGCTGGTTCAAATCCTGGAGCGTTGTGGGGGCAGGCGCCCTGTGGCAGTATTTCATGCTGACTGTGCCGCCCGGGGAAAGTTGCTTTTTAATCGGATTATTAAAAATGAAATTGTCAGCAGGATACAACATCCACTATGCAAAGATGAAGACATACCCTGGCTTGGCATGTATGCGGGCGCTGAACTTACCCCCATGGGTGGTAGAAATGAACTTCAGGCCTACTCTACCTCCCTATATGTTCTTGTTAAGCGCAGTAAACAGGTATCAAAGGAAGAAATTCAATTGAAAACGGATGAAGTAAAAACTTCACCACTGTTTCAGCCTACTATCCTAAATCAGACCAAGTTGAAAAACCGATTTATATGTTCTTCCACATGGTTGGGCAGAGCAAATCATGATGGTTCAAGCTCACCCATGCTTATTAATAGTATTTCGGGTGTTTCCAAAAATGAAATAGGACTCTATATAAGTGAAATGAGCTTTGTTTCTACGAATGGTCAGTGTGCAAACAATCAACTAGGTGTTTACAGTGATAAACTTCTGCCCGGACTAAGGCAACTGGCTGAGGAAGTACACAGGTTTGAAACCCCGGTTGTTATGCAACTGGTCCATGGAGGATTATTCTCTATGCCTGTTCTAACTGGGGAGGAACCCATGGGTCCATCTGTTCTAGAAAAGGCTGATGGTAAAATTGGCCGGGAAATGACAAAGGAGGAAATAAAAGAAACTATCAATTCATTCCGGGATGCAGCAGTCAGAGCACAAAAAGCCGGATTTGATGGCGTACAGGTCCATGCAGCTCATGGATGGCTGCTAAGTCAGTTTCTCTCCCCCTTCTTTAATAAAAGAACGGATGAATACGGTGGAAGCTTTGAAAACAGGGCCAGGATTGTGCTGGAGATTGTGAGAAAGATCAGGGAGGCGACTGGGAAACAATTCCTGCTTCTGATCAAAATTAATTCAGACGACAACCTGCCCGGTGGATTCGGCATGGAAGAAATGCTGCAGGTCTCAACACTGCTAGAAGAAGCCAATGTTGATGCCATTGAAATTAGTGGAGGCACCATTGCTGCTCTTTTGACCGGGGACATAAATAACTCATTCTCTCCTGCCACCAGACCACCGGTTTACTACAGGGAAGCCGCCAAAGCCTTCAAAGAAAAAATCAAGATTCCACTGATACTGGTGGGAGGAATCCGGTCCTTTGAAACTGCTGATGAATTAGTTAAAACAGGAACTGCAGATTTCATCTCTCTTTGCCGTCCACTCATACGTGAACCTGATTTAATCAAACGATGGAAGTCGGGAGATCTGAGGCCATCAGAGTGTATATCAGACAGTGCTTGCTTCCAGCCGGGAATGGAAGGGAAGGGAGTCTATTGTGTACATATCAAAAATGAATAGGGTAAGACCAAAATTTTAAAGTTATGCTTAGATTTTTTTCCGCCAGCACAAGTATCGTTGACTCTAAGAGAGCCATCACGGAATGCCTGGAAGTTGCCCTTGAGGGTGAGCCAAACCTGGATTGTGATCTGATCATCATCTATACCGCCATGGGACATAACTTTGAGGAACTCTTAACCGAAGCGAAAAGACTCTCTCCAAATACCAGGATTGTTGGTTGTACATGTGCCGGGGTCATTGGTAGGGAAGGTCCCAATGAAACTTTGAAGGCCCTGGCAATTATGGCAATAAAAGGGCCAAGAGAAGAATTTGCCATAGCATGCAGTACGTATATTGAGAATATGGATGCGTATGAGACAGGTGTCAGGATGGCACAGGATCTGAGGAGTCAAAATACAGACATAAACATGATCCTTTTTATTCCATCAGTTTTACCCATGTCACCGTTTGACGAAGCCATTGCGGGAATTGAATCCGTTTTTGACCCAAATACACCAATTTTCGGAGGTGCATCAGTAGACAATATGAAAGGTATAAATACCTACGCGTTTTTTGATGACCAGGTATTTGTGAAAGGATGGATCGCTATTGGATTTGCGGACACTTCCCTAAAGGTAATAACCCAGGTCAATCATGGCTTCAATGTAATTAAAGGAATGCAGTTAGAAATTACACGATCTGAATCAAATATTATATACGAATTTAATGGTCAACCGGCGTGGAAATATATGACGAATATGCTCGGAGTACCAGAAACAACACATCCTATGGAAGTGTTGACCTTAAGTATTGTGGCCGAAGAGCTACCTGCAGAACTAGAGGAGGAATACGGGAGTAGATATATACTCCGTTCTTTATTGGGTAATATTAAGGACAATAGTTTTAGTTGCCCTGTAAAGTGTGAAGAAGGTACAAGACTATTACTGGCAAAACGAGATGAAAAGGGAATGTTCGATGGTGTGGATCGAATGACAAAACGGATTCAGGAACTTCTTAAGGGAAAAAAACCTCTGGTTGTATTTCATGCAGACTGTTTGCTGAGAGGAAGGTTCAGTATTAACCGTATTCTCAAGGATGAATTTATCAATCGGATGCAATACCCAATTTGCCAGGATGATCCTATTCCATGGCTTGGATTGTATTCAGGTGGTGAGATCGCCATGATAGGTGGGGAAAACTGGTTTCATACGTTTACATCGTCACTTTCTGTATTATACAGGTAGAAAAGCATGGGCAAGTTTGTTTCGAAAGTATTTGTCAGTTAATCTTATAGCTTGAAAAATTGTATCAAATGGTGACCAGAGACCACTAATAAAGGGGCGAAACCGAAAAGCCATATGAGTAGGAATACTTAATAATGAAAGATTATGAAAAAAGGGATGATTAAAGTAATTGTGCTATATCCCAGTGGAGATGGCAAAACATTTGACATGGATTATTACATCAACAAACACATGCCTCTGGCAAAAGGTTTACTGGGCGATGTGGTGAAGGGGCTAACTGTTGAGAAAGGACTCTCAGGTGCTGCCCCTGATTTACCAGTACCTTTTATGGCTGTGGCAAGCATTTATTTTGATTCAGTTGAAGCATTTCAAACTGCTTTCGGTCCCCATATGGATGCACTAGGGTCAGATTTACCCAATTATACCAATATTGAGCCTATAACTTTAATCAGTGAAGTGATCATATAAAGGGGCAGAGGTAAAAGCCCATAACAATCAGAATTCGAAATGGACAAAAGTCCACCCACAAAAGACGATCTTCTTGCAAAATGCGATGACCTGCAGGGACAGGTCATACGTTTTCTGAAGATCGAACAGGACCTGGTCCATACCAGGAATCAACTTGACCGGGATCTGGCACGATTTAAAGCCATTCAATCTTTCAGCCAGAGGATCATCCAGGCAGATAGCATAGAAGAGTTTGCTGAAATAACCGTTGAATCGGTCATTGAAACATTTGAGGTGGAATGCAGCGCATATTTCTCATTTGATAAGGAGGAGAATTGCCTGAAAGTGAAAGGGATGTTTGGGTTTGAAGCTGATCATGTGGACTGCCAGTTGGATGGTGAATGGATCGCTTCCCGGGGTATTTCACAGGAAGGGAATGTCATTATTGAGAATATTTCTCCGGAATCGGAATCCATGGGGTCCATGGGGCTTTCCCAGGTGATCATTTCCCCATATCACGATGACAACAAAAACTTAGCTGGAATCCTGATGGGAGGTGTTACTGAAAGTAAAAAAGGGTATTATGATGAGATCAGCGAGGAACTGATCCCCTCCTTTATGGTATTTACCCAGCAGATGAGTTCCCTACTTCAGAACTTTGAGGCCAAAAAATATCTCAATGAGAAGGTTCAGCGACGTACCGCAGAAGTTGTAAAACAAAAAAAGGAGATCGAGGAGAAAAATGAGGTTCTGGAAGATCAGAAAGAGGAGCTTCGAAGCATGTTAGAAAATCTCAAGCTCACCCAATCTCAATTGGTCCAATCCGAAAAGATGGCATCTTTAGGGCAGCTTGTTGCTGGCATTGCCCATGAAATCAATAATCCAGTCACATTTATCAGTGCTGGGGTGGATTCTCTTGGTACCAATCTGGATGAAGTAAGGCAGGTTCTTGAAGTATATCACCGGCTAACACCAGGGAATGCCGCAGAAAAGCTTAAAGAAATTGAAAACCTTAAGGAGCAAATTGATTATAAGCAAGCCATAAGGGAGATTAATAAACTCATAGAGAGTATTAAAAATGGTACGGAACGTACTACGCAGATTGTTAATGGACTTCGTACCTTTTCTCGTCTGGATGAAGACGTACTTAAGGTCGCTGATATACATGAAGGATTGGATTCTACCCTGATCCTTCTTCGCAATAGATACAAGAACCGGATAGAAATTAGTAGAGACTACGGCAACATCCCTCTTTTAGAGTGTTTCCCGGGACAGCTGAACCAGGTGTTTATGAATATTATTTCCAATGCCATTGATGCCATTGAGGACAAAGGAGTAATCATCATCAGCACTTCAAAATCAAACGGTTTTATACAAATCAATATCAAAGATTCTGGGAGTGGAATGCCTGAGAATATCAAGGCTAAGATTTTTGATCCCTTTTACACCACCAAAGAGGTCGGAGAAGGAACCGGATTAGGATTGTCGATCAGTCACGGTATTATAGAAAAACATGGTGGAAGTATAAGTGTGCAAAGCGAGGCAGGAAACGGTACTGAATTTATTATTAATCTACCGCTTACACAGAAAAAATAATTAAATGACCAGCAACAAAACTCAGCCCCCGATACTTTATATCGACGACGAACAAGACAACCTTACTGTCTTTTATTCCACTTTCAGACGAAACTTCAAGGTTCATCTCGCTAATTCTGGGCAGGAAGGTCTGGAAATCATGAAAAAACATTCCATTCACCTGGTTATTGCTGATCAACGAATGCCAGAAATGACAGGGATTGAATTTCTTGAAAAGATCAAACTGAACTTTCCGGATTGTATACGAATCGTGCTAACCGGATTTACCGATGTTGAAGCTATTATTCAAGCCATTAATAAAGGCAGGGTATATCGGTATGTTACCAAACCCTGGAACAAGGATGAGCTGAAATTAACCATTGAACGCGCGTTGGAAACCTATAATCTGAAGCAGCAGAATCGGCAATTATATACGGATCTTGAAGAAGCTAACCTCACCCTGGAAAAGAAAGTAATTGAACGTACTAAGAAGATTGAGTCCCAGCGAAAAGAACTTACAGACAGCATCCAGTATGCAAGCCGCATTCAAAGTGCACTCTTACCTCAGAAAGAAGAGCTGGACAAGCATTTACCTTCATACTTCATTTTAAACAAACCAAGGAATATTGTCAGTGGAGACTATTACTGGTTGGCGCATAAGGAAGATAAAGTTGTGGTAGCAGTAGCTGATTGTACCGGGCATGGAATTCCTGGAGCTTTTATGAGTATACTTGGGCTTGCTCACATGAACGAGATATTGAACCAGACAGCTATCATAAAAGCAGACGAGATTCTTAACCAGCTTCGCAGAAAGGTTATTAAATCCCTACATCAAACTGGAAAATATGATGAAGCCAGAGATGGGATGGAGATTGCGCTCTGCGTAGTTGATTTTAACGAACAAAAATTGCAATATTCTGGAGCTTTTCGACCCTTATATCTTATTAGAGATAATGATCTGACGGAGCTAAAAGGCGATTCCATGCCCATTGGAATATACCACGAGGATGAAATACCCTTTAAGTATAAAGAGTTGAATTTCACTAATAAGGATATTATCTATATGTTTTCCGATGGTTATGTTGATCAGCTTGGAGGGCCTGACAGGAAGACCTTCAAATCAAAGAAGTTTAAACAGATTTTGATTGATGCGCATCAAAAGCCTATGGACTTACAGAAAGAGCTATTAGAAAATGAATTTGAAGCGTGGAGAAGTGAATACGAACAGATTGATGATATCATGATCATGGGTATCAGGTTTGAGACTGGCTAGGATTCAGGCGATCAATTCAGCTCGATCTTCAAGGTCCAGGCATAATGGCATGGTATCTCATCCAAACCCATTTTAGGAAGTTCAATTTTAAGCCTCTCCCCTTCTGTTTTCCATTGGATCTCTCCATCC
>Ga0209013_10004435_pt1 | contig 12315 bp, 6 predicted proteins | sample Cruoilmetagenom2_FD_187291 | JGI IMG/M metagenome (GOLD analysis project Ga0209013, IMG submission 187291) | Oil polluted marine microbial communities from Coal Oil Point, Santa Barbara, California, USA - Sample 2 (SPAdes) (version 2) | ecosystem: Environmental > Aquatic > Marine > Oil seeps ...
CACTCTCCCAAACATCAGCATCACCTTTACTGATTCTTTCGAGGGAGGAAGCTACCTCAATTTGATATGCGGTTTGCGCAATAGCTTCATCCGGTATGATCCAGGTAAATTCCGGTCTGTTATCGAGAATTCTCACATACTCAGGATGACGAATAAACTCTGTCATCAGGCCTGTGGGTTTTTCCTCACCAGTCTGACAAGCGGTGAGCGCAAGCATGAAAAAGGGTATGATATGCCGGAAATTCATCTTCATAAATTACATCAATGTAGCAAATCTTTCCTGTTCAGCCAGGATTGCTGCTTCAGGCCAATTGTGAACAATAGATTTTTCAGGAAATAAATAGTGTTAAATTTGCCGGACATCAAGAGATCTTAATCATTCAACATAAATATGCGAACTTTTTTGAAAATATTGGGAACAATTATCCTGGTTCTGGTCATTGTGCTCCTTTGGGCCCTGGAGAGGGTGGATTATTCTCCCTATTTTGATGCCGACTACTATAGCAAGACGAGATTCGACCTGGATAGTATCTCAGCTCAGTTATCACTGGCAGAGGGTGAAGTTGAGGTTGGATTTGGCAGGGCAAGTATCACCCCCGGTTTAGGCGCAGGGGAAGATGATCCTGGAGCAGGTGTTTTTAGAGAGATGCCTCTGGCGGGTTTTGGGAGCCGGAAGGGAACCTATGCAGAAGGAGTTCATGACAGCCTTTTTGTGAAGGCAGTAGCTATCCGGGTAGAGGAGCAATTGTTGGTACTGATTGGATCCGATATGCTGATTGTTCCTCCAAATATCACTGAAGGTGTTACCAGGCTTGTTAGTGAGAAATTGGATATAAACCGGAATCAACTTTTTTTCTCTGCCACGCATACGCACTCCAGTGTGGGAGCCTGGTCTGAAGGGTTTGTGGGAAAAGAGTTTGCAGGAGAGGCAAATCCCAATGTAGAAGTGTGGTTGATCAGGCAATTTGGCAAGGCCATTAAAAATGCTGTGGAAGATTTGCAACCGGGGCAGATCGGATCAGGTAGCTTTCACGCCCCCGGCTTGATTTCTAACCGGCTTGTGGGAGAAAAGGGTGAAAAAAATTCCGAATTTATCTATATAGCTGCAAATCAGAACTCGGGCAAAAGGGCCCTGCTGGGTTCATTTGATGCACATGCAACCACCCTGGGTGGATGGAATATGCAGATCAGTGGAGATTACCCTGGTTACTGGCAAAGAAAGCTTGAAAGTGAGGGGATTGACATGGCGCTGTTTTTTGCAGGAAGTGTAGGCAGCCATAGTCCCCACAGCATAGGAGAAGAATTTGAAAAGTCAAGATATATTGGAGAAGCCCTGGCTGATAGTGTGCTTAAATACATGGCCGGAACAGAACTCAGGGAGAGCATTGGATTGTCTTTCCTATCATTGGGAATGGATCTGCCGGAATTTCATATCCGTGTATCTGACGGATTGCGGTTAAATCCTGCCCTTGGCGGGAAACTATTTCCCCCCATAGGTGATGTCTATATCCAGGCAGCAAAGATTGGTGATCTGATCTGGGTAACGACTCCCAGTGATTTCAGCGGTGAGATGGCAATTGATTATAAGAGTGCAATGAACAATAAGGGGTACCGTGCCTTGGTGACCAGTTTCAATGGTGCGTATGTGGGATATATTATCCCGGGGAAATATTACCACCTGGATGAGTATGAATCCAGACTGATGTCATGGTATGGTCCCAATATGGGCCCTTATACCCATGAGATGATTCGTAGAATGATAGAAAAGTTAATCGCTCTTTAGGATGAATTCAAAAGTAAAATGGGGCATATTAAGCACCGCTTCTATAGGAACTGAACAGGTAATTCCTGCAATGATAAAAGGGGAACAGTGTGATGTCCAGGCAATAGCCTCCAGAAGTAAAGACGCTGCTGAAAAGGTGGCTAAACGATTTGAGATACCCAGAGCCTATGGCTCCTATGAAGAGTTGCTTATGGACCATGAAATCGATGCGGTATATATTCCCCTCCCAAATCATCTTCATGTTCCCTGGTCCATAAAAGCAATCCGGGCAGGGAAGCATGTGCTGGTAGAGAAACCAATTGCGCTAAGCAGTGAGGAAGCCCGGAAACTATTGGATGAGTCATTGAAGTATCCGGAGTTAAAAGTAATGGAAGCTTTTATGTACAGGCATCATCCCCAGTGGCTAAAGGCAAAAGAGTTGGTGGAAAGTGGATCAATAGGCAAATTGAGAACCATTCAATCTTCTTTCTCTTTTTTTGATGATGATCCGGAAAGTATTGTGAATAAAAAAGAGTTTGGTGGCGGAAGCTTAATGGATATTGGTTGTTATCCGATTTCACTCTCCCGTTTTCTTTTCAATGCTGAACCAAAGAAAGTCTATGCCAACATAGAAGTTCATCCGGAATTTGAAACGGATACATTGGCAACCGTCATATTGGAATTTGAACAGGGTACTTCTTCTTTTTTCTCATCCACCCTGATGCCTGACAACCAGCAGGTTAAGGCATTCGGGACCGAGGGAAGCATTGAATTTGAAATCCCGTTCAACCCCACTGCAGATCAGCCGGCAAAAATATGGTTGATCCATGGGGACCAGAAAGAGGAAATTGTATTCGATCCTTGTGATCAATATACCATTCAGGGCGATCTGTTTTCACTTGCCATACTCAATGACACTCCTGTTCCCACCCCGTTACAGGATGCGGTGGATAATATGATCGTAATAGAAAAGCTTTTAAATAGTGATAGGCCGGGTTAGCAGATTTACAATTCAGTAAGAAAAATATTTCTCCAGCGAACTTTTATTCCTCCCCCGCTATGAATCTGAAGCGCAATACAACCTGTTGCTTCCCCTATTTTTTCATCTGAGAAATCCACCATCTTTTCACCATTAAGCCATGTGGTAACATTTCCCCCTACTACTTGAATTTTTAGCTTATTCCACTCTCCTTCTTTAAGAATGTTCTCTTGTTCTTCCGGAATCTGAATCAACCAGCCCCTTCCATACGATTCGTAAATTCCGCCGGTATCATGTCCTTTGGGAGCTACCTCAACCTGCCAACCGGCAATTTTGGTCCCTTCAATAGTTGAACGAAAAAAGACACCGCTGTTTCCATCAGCCTCCTGCAAAAATTCCAACTCAAGAATTAAATCTTTATATTCTTTTTCGGTGCCCAGATAACCATACTCTTTGTCAGGTCCACTTTCACAAACCAGATTTCCGTCATCATTCACATACCATTTTTCGGTACCGTAAATAATCCATCCATCAAGGTTCTTTTCATTAAAAATTTTAGTTTTTTCCTGGTTACACATTTGAATAGCACCCAGTAACACAAAAAACAATACAATTACTTTTTTCATTTTTGATTATTTTGGTTTATGAATCTTATTTGTCAATTTTTTAACGATCCCCTTCCATGATCCACTGCTCATTGATCCTTGCATATTTGATGGTTTCGTTGGGTTGGCCACTCATATCTCTTCGGTGGTAGCTGTAGATTACATGAATGGTTCCTTCTTTGCCTTCAATGATGGAAGGGTAGGAGCTCTGTGTGGCAATAGTAAGTTCCCGTTTATCAAATTCCAGGTGACGTGTATGGGACCAGGTTTTCCCCTCATCCGGGGATATGGAAACCGCTAAACTGTGTCGTCCATCTTCGGTATCGTTATAAGCCATGATCCAATTCCCGTTTTTCAGGGTAACCACATCAGCACCTGAACCCTCATTGGGCAGTTGGGAATCCCTGACCATGCTCCATGTTGCACCCTTGTCTAATGATTCGCTGATCATCAGGCGTTTGGGGGGCGGCCCATTGTCTCGCATATAAGCTACCAGGGTGCCGTTCTTTTTGATGGCAATGGAGGGCTGGATATTTCCCGGCGCTACCAGGGGTTCGGAAAATTGCCAGTGGGCGCCTCCATCATCCGTCAGAGCCATGAGTGAGAAGCTGAATCCATCGGAATAGAGGGGCAATACCATTCGTCCGTTATCTATAAAAACTGCTTTGTTTTTTGTTTGCCATCCCATGCGCCTGAACCAGGGGTACCCCAGTTCTCCATCTACTCTTTCACCGGCTTCGTCTGTATAATGTCCTTTTCGCATCATATCCTCTCCCCGGGCCTTGCCCATCAATTCGGATTTCCACCCTTCCCATAACTTTTGCAGTTGCTCATTTTCACCCATGGAATCCATAAGATATTGGCCATATTCATCCACCTGGCGCTCCACCGATTTTACAAATTTATCATCGGGATGCATTCCCCGTTCAGTTTTATCTCCGGGTTTGACAAACAGTACCTTTTGCCACTCCCACTGGGGAGGACCACTCTTCTGCATATAATCAGAACTGATTCGATAGGTGGGAAGGGAGGTGGACCACTGGTTGGCAATGACAGTGTACCATACCAGCCAGAGTTGCTGTTCCCTGTCCAGAAACAAAACTGGATTGATATCCGGAAAATCAGGGACATCGGCCATTGTAAAGGGTTGACTCCATGCATCACTCCCCCGGGTCAGGCGGGCACCCAGTATCTGTACATCATCGGCCCACCGTTCGCCCGAACCCTGAAACCAGGCAGCGAGCAGATCACCGTTCGGCAGTTCCACAATGGTTGATCCGTGTGCATGATCTTTTGTGAGGGGAAACAGTTCTGTTTGTACAAATCCCAACTCTGCGTCATCAGAACAAGCACATATGGAAAAGGCAAGTGCAATGATCACTGTTTTCAAACCAAGTATCTTCACTTTATTTTGTTTTTCCATAACAGGAGGAGGGTTTCATCAGTATATGGTAAGAGCTTATATTTTCAGGTCTCGTAAAATTAATAAATAAGTTGTATGATGCCTGTCACTATTTATTTGTAATTTAAAAAGGGAATAAATATTTTCACTTTTATGAAGAGAAGATTAGTAATTATATTTTTTTTACTGGTTGCGACACAATTAGTTGCTCAAAAATCTTTGGATCATCTTAAAGAGGATTTTCAGGATCCGCCTCTGGATTGCTGGCCTCATACACGATGGTGGTGGCCTGGAAATGCAGTAAGCAAAGAAGAGATCACCTGGGAACTGGAACAAATGCGCCAGCAAGGAATTCGTGGCGTGGAACAAATCACAATGGCCCCGTTTTACGAAAAAGGCAACATTCCCTATCTATCGGATGAATTTTTTAATATGGTAAAGCATACCGTAAAAGAGGCAAAACGGCTGGAGATGGAAGTGTCATTTAATTTTGGCGGACCATTTTGGATATTTGGAGGCTCATGGCTGGCTGAAGAGGACAGGTCAAAAGATATGATCCCCACATTTATCGATCTGAAAGGGCCACAACTTTTCAATGGAGTATTACCCGATGAACTAATTAAAACAGACCGGTCCTGGGAATTGTATGAGCCTGTTTTGTCAGGTGAAGAAAAACTGGTTGCTGTGGTGGGAGGAAGGATTGAAAACAGTGTTATCGATGAAAGTAGCCTGATTATCCTTAACAGTAAAGTGAAAAAGGGAAATCTGGAATGGGAAGTCCCGGAGGGAGATTGGCGTTTGATGGCCTTCTGGTTAGCAAAGAATGAAGCATATAATGCGGTGGACCATTTTAGTAAGGCATCTATGACGCATTATTGCAGCTATATCGGAGAGAAGTTTAAAGAGGCGGTTGGCGATGAATTCGGGAAAACAGTGGATTCCTTTTTTGGAGATAGTTTTGAATTGCCTTATCTGGCCAGTGGCATCAAATGGTCAACCGGACTTATTGAGGAATTTGAAACGCGGAAAGGCTATGATATTACTCCATATCTGCCTGGCATATGGTGGCAGCTTGGAGAACTCTCTCCCGGGATTCGTTGCGATGTAAATGATTTTCTTAATGAAATTGGCAGGGAAGCTTTTTTTGAGACCTTTTTAGTTTGGTGCGAAGAAAACGGAGTAAAAGGCCGAATCCAGCCTTATGGATTTGAAACGGATATTCTGCAGGCTGCCGGTATGACCCATATCCCTGAAATGGAGATAACACCGGGCGAAAAGGACCAGCATCCCTGGTTTGATACACGCATCGGGCCAAAAAAATATGTTGCTTCCGGAGCTCATATCTATGGACGTGACATTATATCCGCTGAAGCCTTTACCTTCCTGCACTGGGAAAGGTATCGGGCCACACTTGAGGAGATCAAAATTGCCGCTGATGGATTTTTGCGTTCAGGGGCCACCAAATTTTATAATCATGGTTACAGTTCCCTGCCTGAGCGTGATCTGGCACCATCACGCCGGATGCCCTGGGCACCCCAGATCAATCCCACCAATGTGTGGTGGGAATATTATCCGAAACTGACTCAATACATTGCCCGTTCCTCCTTCTTATTGCGTCAGGGAAGTTTTGCTCCTGACATAGCCATATACTCTCCTCTGGCAAACCAATGGTCCCAAAATGCTCTTGATGCCCGCAGGTGGACACGCAGTTTCGATTGGGGTGAACTTGGGAATCTTCTTATATCCAATGGATATGATTTTGACCTTCTGAACGATGATGCTATGCAGAACATAGCCAGTTTTGAAAAAGGATTGATCAGGATCAGAGATATGGAATACAAGATCCTGCTGATTCCAAATATAGAATATATGCCCCTGAAAACTTTAAAAGCTATTGAGAATTATGTCAGGGGTGGGGGAGTTGTTATTGCACTGGACCGGCTTCCGGAATATTCCACAGGACTGACAGGATCTGAAAGTAATAATGAAGAGTTGAAGAAGATCGTTAACTTAATGTTCCAGGATCTGAATGGTAAGGATATAAGGGCGGCAAGTTATGGGTTTGGCGATGTGCATTTTCTTAATAAAGTGATACACAGGGAAATATGGTGGGATCAGCAGAGCGCATCTTTAGATCCGTTCATTAAGATCATAAGAAAATATATCCAGCCGGATTTTGGGATTGATTTTGCCCATGAAGGAATTCGGAAAAACAATGGTTTGACCTTTTTGCATCGCAAATTAGCAGATGCAGATATATATTTTGTCTCCAATATCCAGGATATATCAACCAATATCCCGGTTACATTCAGGGTTAAGAACCGTACTGTCTGGAAATGGGATCCTTATACAGGGGGAACTTCACAATTATTTCATTATCAAGAAAATGAAACAGGCATAAAAATACCATTAAAATTAAATCCCTGGGAATCAACCATCCTGATCTTTGAAAAGGGAGATGATGTGATGCATGTGGAAGAGACAAATCTTTCTGAGATTCTTGCTGTTTCAGAAAAACAGGTTTGGGCGGTGGCAACAGAAAATGGAGTGTATAACACAAAGGTAGAGAAGAGCGGTATCGTGTCCGATAAATCAAACAGGGTTTACGACCTGCCATCGCCTTTGCAGATTGCCGGCAGGTGGTATCTTACTTTAGAAAGCAAACATTTTGACAGGGTAGAGAGAGAGCTATTCCTGTTAAAATCATGGACAGACGATCCTGATACCCGTTATTTTAGTGGTAAAGGCAGCTATGAGATAACATTTGAAATACCTGACAATTATTTTCGGGAAGATCTCTCCTTACATCTGGATCCTGGCAGGGTGGGGAATATTGCTGATGTGAGGATAAACGGAAGAGAAGCCGGTATTGTCTGGATGACCGGGCAGACCCTCGATATCACAGGATTGGTTCATGCAGGAAATAATTCTATGATAATATGTGTGACTAACACTAACATTAATCGTGTTTCAGCATTTAAAGAACCCATACCGGTTCCCTCAGATCTGCATCAGAAATATGGAGAAGGAAAGAATGGAGAATCCACAAGAATACCCCGTGAATTTGGATTTGAACCACTGCCCGCTTCAGGCCTGATGGGACCGGTAAAAATTATTCCAAAGAAGAAAATAGAGATCAATCTGAACTGATCATTATAGCAGATGAATTCGCAAAAATCACTTTATCATGGTTGAGGCATATAAAAAAATCAGGTTTTTACCTTCAGTAATTTTTCTGGTATCATTGTTAGGTAGTACAAACTCACTTTTTGCCGTTACGGGAAACCCTGAAGAAAATTCTGAACAATGGCAGATTGTTGTTTCTGATTCCCTTCTGGAGGATGAAGCGGTGAAGGTTGCTATCGCTGATTTACAGAATACCGGCTCCTCGCTGGGGATAGACTTTATCATTGTCAGCGAAGGTTCTATACCGGATACACCTGCCATTCTTGTGGGGGATGCATCAAAAAACAGAACGACGGCAAGGATGGTTAAAAAGGGGCTCCTTCATCTGTCGGGAATTGATGATGAGCAAGGATATGAAATCAGTACGATCCATGTAAATGGTAACAGAGTTATCGTTATCGCAGGAGGCTCTGTGACCGGTGATGTATATGGTCTTTACTGGGTGCGGGATCGTCTATTGGTAAACCAGGAGATACCGGAGATCAATATTGTGAAGATCCCTGAATTAAAAATCCGGACAGCGATCATGGAGCTCACAGAGGAAAATATGCGTAAAGCATTGCAGTCCGGGATCAACTGGATTGGTGGCGGACGATTGAATGATCTTGTGCCCTGGGGAGTTGAGCCTGAAGAGAGCAACAGCAAACGAAACCGGGAGCAGTTCCAGGAGCTTATCGATTATGCACATGCGCTGCACCTGACCATATTCATTTATACAGATGAATTCACCTACCATCCGAAATTGTTGGAAGAATTTGGTGCCAGTTTATCACCTGAAGATCCACTCTTCTGGGATGCTTTTCAGGCCAAGTTCAGAAGAGTTCTGAAGGCATTGCCTGAAATTGATGGAATAATGTTCAGGACCGGAGAGTTTACCCTTGCGGGTGAAAGTGAAATTATGGCCTATGACCTGATGCATGGCGAGGAAGATGACTCTGACTGGAACCTTGAAAAACGTTATCGGACATTCATTCAAAAAGCACATGAAGTGATCGTGGGTGAATTTGATAAGATTTATTTTCACCGTACCTGGGTCACGAATTCATACGAGCAACATTCAAAAGGACAGGTATATAAGAATATTTTCACAGATGAAGTGCCACTAAAGAACCTCTATCTTTCACCTTACATCAATGCACACGACCGGTGGTTTTTCACCGCTTATAATCCAACTTTTAATGTTACTCCGCATCATATGATCGCCCTTTTGGCAAGAATGGATTATCATACAAATTCCAATGTACATATCTTTCCTACTTTTTCAGGAGAGTATTTTCAGGCAGCATTAAAAGGTATCCAATATCGTCCGGATCATAACCTTAAAGGAGTGCAAATAGGTATTCCAGGCAGAACCGGTTTGTCAACTACAGCCATTATGCAATATACTTCCAGCCGTCTGGCATGGGACCACCTTGAAGACCTTAACACTATTGCCACAGATTATGCATCTATCCACTTTGGAAAGAGAGCGGCCGATCAGATGGCGGAGTTGTTTCTACTCTCTGCATCGGCCTATAAATACGGCATCTATATTGAACCTGCCACCTATAGTATATTTAACACCCTGCCTCATATCCGGCTGACTACATTTCCTGTTTTTGGGTTCCCGGCCATTGATCAGGGTAAACAGCATATTGATTTCTTGTATGACATCTACCTGAAGTGCCAACCATGGAAAACAGAAACCATCATCTATCTGGACCATGGCTTGTCTGTTGCCGATGAGATGCTGGCAAAGTATCAGCATATTAAGGCAAACATTAATTCGGAAGAGAATAGGATCGAATTGGAAAATTCGCTGCTGATGATGCGCAATCTGATTCAAACAAATAATCTCTATGTGAAGAGCTTTATTGCCTATTTTGATTACAGGAAAGATTCAATTCCAGCGCACAAAACAGAATTAGCCGGTCTTATAGATGGCCTGAAAAGTGCGGTAGAAGAGTTTCAACATACCCCCGGGTATGTGTATCATCTTTTTGGAATCGATCAGCTCATAATTAATGCCGAACAAGCTCTTTCTGATCTGGAAAATGCAGAAACAACTCTTGCCAATGCACCACGACCCTCCGATATCAGAAAAACAATTGCTGAGCAGCAGCAAAAATATCAGGAGTTGTTGCAAGCCCATGGATCGGAAGCAATTAAGGTTTTACACTGGGAAGGTAAAGTAGATGGCAGGGATATTATAGAGGTCCAGGGAGATCAGGTGAATACTAAGCACCTTAGATGGGACCCGGTCCAGCATTTGAGTTATGAAGTTTTCGAAGCACTTCCTGCACGATCATTCACAGTGATTCCTGATGATCTCTATTCGCGTTCCATGCATCCCTTTGTCCTGGAGCAGCCGGGTGAGGAGAATAACTACACAGTAAAAATATATCTGTTTGATGAACCCGGTGGAGGCGATTGGTTTAAATTTGATCTTTACTACATCCCTGAAAGCCCGAAAGATCTGGAGTTAGAAATTCCCTGGAATAATTAATGAATCTAAAAGTATAAGTGGATGAAACCAGTCAAACAATTTTTTATGCTGATGAGTATTCTGCTCATTCCAGGATGCCAGTTTTTTTCCATAGAAAAAGAGGCAGTGGATTATGTTGATCCTTTTCTGGGCACCTCCAGTTGCAGATGGATGCTTTTTCCCGGGCCAACCATGCCATTTGGAATGGTAAAGCTGAGTCCGGATAACACAGACCAGTGGACCATGGATGCCGGGTATGAATATGGTATTACTAGCATTTCAGGATTTGGCCATGTGCATTCCTGGATGATGGGCAGCTTTTTGTGTATGCCCACAACCGGGGAAATTAAAATTACACCGGGCACAAAAGATAACCCTGATGCAGGATACCGTTCAAGGTTTAACCATGACCATGAAGAAGCATCACCGGGTTATTATTCTGTCATTCTTGATGATTATGGCATTAAAGCTGAATTAACGACGACCACAAGGGTTGGGTTCCAACGTTATACATTTCCGGAAACAGATGCTGCACATATTCTTTTTGATCTTCAGGTACCCGAAGAGGGCCAACCGGAAATTATCAATGCATCTGTGAGAAAAATTTCTAATACTGAAATCACAGGTACTATTTACCGGATTGCCGGATGGAACGAATACAAACTTCATTTTGTGGCCCGTTTTAACAGGCCATTTGAAACAATGGATGGATGGACAGGTGCTGTGATCAAACGTGACATTGAAGCTATTTCCGTTGATGAGAATATGGATATCGGGGCCCTTGTAAACTTTTCAACCGAAAAAGATCAGGTGGTGCTCATGAAGACCGGGATTTCATATGTCAGTGTTGATCAGGCCCGGTTAAATATGGAAAGAGAGATGGATCAATTTGGGTGGGAGTTTGATGCAGTTCACGAAAATGCAAGAACAACCTGGAGTCATCTTCTGAATAAGATTAAGGTTGAAGGCGGGTCTGAGGAAGAAAGAATCAAGTTTTACACAAATCTGTATCGTGCTTACAGTGCCCGTACTATTTTTAGCGATGTGGATGGAAAATATGTGGATATGTGTGAGAATGTACAACAACTGGATGATCCTGATTCTCCCGTATATGGTTGTGATGCATTCTGGAATACTTTCTGGAACCTGAATCAGCTCTGGTCACTTGTAAATCCTGATATCGCTGAGAAATGGGTGAATTCCCTGCTGGAAATTTATGACCGGGGTGGCTGGCTGTCCAAGGGGCCAGGTGGGATAGAGTATTCGAGCATTATGGTGGCATCACATGAAATTCCACTGATTGTCAATGCCTGGCAAAAAGGTATTCGGGACTTTGATGCGGAGAAGGCTTTCCGGGCTATGAAGGAGGTACAAATGACACCTCCCCGGGCCCATGAATGCGGTGGATATGTGGGTAACCGGAATCTTCCATCCTATATGAACAGGGGGTTTGTTCCTGCCGGTGAAGGTCCGGTTTCCAATACTTTAGAATACGCCTATGACGACTGGTGTGTAGCACAGATGGCGAAATCGCTTGGGAAAGAGGATGATTATGTTTACTTCATGAACAGATCGCAATATTATAGAAATGTATTTGACAGGGGAACCGGTTATATGCGGCCTAAAGAGGCTGGTGGCCCTTGGTTCCAGGAATTTGAGCCTGTTGTCAAAGCGATTGGTAAGGAAGACAGTTTTGGGGGTAAGGATTATGTTGAGGGCAATGCCTGGCAGTTCTCCTGGTTTGTTCCCCATGATATCCCCGGCCTGGTCGGACTTATGGGAGTGGAAGAGTTTAACAAACGCCTGGCGGCAGGGTTTGAAGATTCAAACCCCCTGTTCGTGAGCCAGTTTGTAAATCACAGCAATCAGCCGAACATGCAGGCGGCCTGGCTTTTTAATTATTCCGGGAAACCCTGG
>Ga0209013_10004436_pt1 | contig 12308 bp, 8 predicted proteins | sample Cruoilmetagenom2_FD_187291 | JGI IMG/M metagenome (GOLD analysis project Ga0209013, IMG submission 187291) | Oil polluted marine microbial communities from Coal Oil Point, Santa Barbara, California, USA - Sample 2 (SPAdes) (version 2) | ecosystem: Environmental > Aquatic > Marine > Oil seeps ...
AAGGCACATATAACAAGCGCATACCGTAGGACTGCTTTTCCGCTGTGCCTCAAAACAGCCGCAAATGCGGGCGTTATGCCGGTGTGACAAAATTGTGTATTGCCAGCTGTCATTTACCAGCGTTTACTAGCATTTACTGGCACGTTGCAAAAGGGCAAACACCATAAGCGACTGATTTAATTAATATTAAAAATTGGTCGTTACTTTTGAAAATCCGCGTGTCGGTGGTTCGATTCCACCTCTGGCCACCATATTTCAAGGGTCCTCTCAGTGATCAATTCCAACTTGCTTTTTTGATTTAAAAGACTGGCAAGCCCCTAGTATCGTACACACCTGAGAGCGATACAATTGTTCAATTAGCTACGATTTTGTAACAATTGATGCCATGATTCCGTCTTAAGTGGGACTCTTCAATAAGCCCCATTACATGAATACTATAAAAATAAAAGCTCTTGCATTAATCATATTATTATTCCATTCCGCCATTATTAATGCCCAACGAGACAAGATTAGTCACGAAGAACGAAATGATATTTTAGATTGGTTATCTGAGTACAATGTCCCAGCCGTTGGAATTGGACTGATTAATAATGGAAAACTAGTTGATAACAGAGTTTTCGGAGAACTTCGTAAAGGTATACCTGCAGAAGATAATTCAGTTTTTACGATTGCTTCTGTCACAAAGGCCATAACAACAATTGTAGTATTGAAATTGGTTGAAACTGGTCACTGGGATTTAGATGAGCCATTGTGCAATTATTGGGTTGATCCTGATGTTGCAGATGATGCAGAGAATAAGTCATTAACAACCCGTCATGTCTTAAGTCACCAATCGGGATTACCCAATTGGCGTTCAGAACTTGATTCAAAGAAACTCGAATTCCTTTTTCACCCTGGAGCAAAATATAACTACTCAGGTGAAGGGTTTGAATATTTAAGAAAAGCAATAGAAAACAAACTAAACAGGACTTTCGAGGAGATCTCTTATTCTGTTCTATTCAAACCTCAAAACATGTTAAGTACAAAGTTCAAGTGGAGCAATGAACAAGAAAAAACCAGATTTGCTTATAGGCACACTGCGGAGGGTGAAGAATTTAGAAATCAGGGATGTATGCAAGTCTCCGCTGCAAGTGGACTACTCACTACAATGAGTGACTTTTCCGCTTTCGGGATTCATGTTATGAACCAGGCTGGTCTGTCAGAAAGCTTATTCAATGATATGACATCAACACAGACAAACATCAAGAAGGATTATGATCAAGGTTTAGGATGGCAAATTGTAAGGAATTTACCAAATGATGAATATGCATTAGTCCACGAAGGAGGTGAATGGGGAGTTTCAACCATAGCAATTCTACTCCCGGAATCAAAAAATGGAATAATTGTATTTACCAATGGTGATAGAGGGGACGAAGTTTATTCAAAAGTGGTCAAAGAATATCTTGATAATGGAAGTGAAGTTCTTAGGATATTATCTGGTAAATCTTATGACCCTGAATCTATTAAAACAATAGATGTTTCTCCTGATATTCTTTCAACCTACGTTGGATCATATTTTATTGAGACGTTTAAAATTTCAATTGATATTGTTCTTGAAAATAAAACATTAAAACTTGTTTCTCCTTATTCGACCATGGTTCTTTTTGCCGAATCGGAAACAGAATTTTTCCTAAAAGATGACGATTTTAAAATTGAGGTTGTGCATGGAGCAAATAACTCGATAACAGGCATTATGGTAATTTACCAAGGTGGTGAGCCCGAATTTGCCATGAAATCAAAATAGACCATATATGAGGTCACTCCCAACCAATTGGATAAGAAGATATTCAGGCCAGAGAGCTCGTAAAGGGGAAAGTTGACCAGTTTGAATTCGCCAATTACTCATGTCCAAGGTGCAGCGCAACAATTTACGGCGAACTACCCGAATGCCGACGTAAAGCGATGTTCAATATATTCAGGTTTCTGTCAATATAGCTCTAATGCTGCTCTATATTTGTAGTTTTACTACTCCATTGGTTTTTCAGGAAACTGCACTGGCAATTTGGCTGATTGCTAAAGAACCCAATGCATCTGTAATAGCAATAAATTTAAATCAACAGGTATAGATAAAATGAAAAAATCAATAAAAATATTTGTGGTTTTTTGCTTCCTGGTTCTTCAAGTCACACATACTAAAGCACAGCAACAGATTTTTGATCACCAACAACCAATCACTGATGGTAGAGTTTGGGATGTTGCTTTTGAAGATTTCAATAAGGATAACGTACCTGATGTCTTATATGTCCGCAATGGTCGTAACAACCTTGTTTATCTGAGCGATGAAGATGGTTCTATGCAAAGCAACACCATAAACACAAACCATTCTGATGGGCTATATATTTCTCTGGGCGATGTTGATAGCGACGATGATATCGATGCGATTATTACCAATTTCAAACAACCCAATGTTTTATGGATAAATAATGGTTATGGGGCTTTTACAAAAGCCGATTCTGGATTTGGGTCCAACGGCTACAATGCTGACTTATGTGATATTAATAATGATGGCACTTTGGACGTAATCTGCAGCATTAATGGCAAAGTAATTGTTTGGTTCAATAAAGGTAATAATAGTTATGAGCGCAGTGCTCAATCCGTAGGTTATTCAAAGAGTTTTGGAAGAGTGAAGTTAGCAGATACGGACAATGATAATGACCTGGATATAGTTCTTGCAAATAGAAGCGCAGGAGGGTCAATTTGGTTAAATGATGGCTCCGGTGTATTTTCTGAGACAATTAATAACTTAACAAAAAGTTCAACAGAAACCGAGTTAAAAAGAGCAGATTTAAGTCTTCACCATTCAAACGAAGAAAGAAACCACGATGGCCTGGGCGGATTCACACCGGCAGAGGCCTTGGAAAAGGCAAAAGTGTCTACTCTTGAGTTGCCAGTTGACACAAGCCCGCTGTTCGAGACTGTCAGCAAATCGATTCATCTTTCAACACCATAATCATGGGGAATATCATGCTTATCTCTAAACTCAAAGCACTCGTGTTTTGTGGCCTGGCCTCGCTCTTTTCCAGCCAGGTTCTCGCGCAATCGAATGAAGCTGTGCCGCTCACCTGGAACGAAGTTCGCGAGACCGCTTCCACCCTCTGGGAGCAGGATAAATTCGATGAAGCGCTGGCCTTGATTGAACAAGCCGCACCGGATCTGCCGGATCGTGAATTTGAGATATCCGATTTGACCATGGAAACCCTCTTCAGCGCCGGACGTGCCGACGAGGCGATGAGCGTCTGGGAAAAGGGCCTTGATGAGGGGTTTTTCTATTTTGTAGTTCCTCGTTTGGCCACCTATGACCCGGTTCGCAAGAATGACCGGTTTGAGAAATTGCTTACCCGCAACAACAAGCTGCGAGAAAAGGCCGGTCAAAAGTCCAAGCCCGAATTCAAAGTGATTACGCCGGCTTCATACTCTGCCGATGGTTCCTACCCGTTGCTGATGGTAATTCACGGCGGCAATCAAAGTATCGTAAAGGCGATGGACACTTGGGATCCTAAGGTGATAGGCAACGATCTGATCATCGCCTACGTGCAGTCCAGCAAGCGGGCCGACACCAAGTCGTATCGCTGGGACCTTGGCGGGGTTGATATATACCAGCTGCCTACGGCCCAGGATGAAGTGCTTGGCCTGTATCAAGAGATTGTCGGAAAATATGCTGTGGACACCAGCCAAGTTACACTGGCGGGATTTTCCCAGGGAGGCAATCTCTCTCTGATCATGGCGGCTGAGGGAACGATTCCGGCCAAGGGTTTTGTATCCGGCTGTCCAGCAACCAGGACCCCTGTCTCCCTGGAGGTTGCCCGGGCAGCGGCAGCGCGCGGCGTACAGGGCACGATATTCGTCGGATCCAAGGATTGGACCGCTGCAACAACCCAGAGCACGGTCACAAACTTCAACGAGGTTGGGTTGCCAGTAAATCACATTGTCATGGAGGGCAAGGGACACGAGTATCCCGAAAACTTTGAAGAGGTGCTGCGCGAAGCGATCAAACAGATCTATCAATAACGACTTGCTGAAAGCAGCCGGTAACAGAAATAGCGTAAGCACCAAAACAATGCCGCGGTAGCCGCCTGCCAAGAAGCCTTAACTTAGCGCCATTCATGGGTGTCCATACTTTTTTGCATACTTTTATTCATATCTCAGTGCATTAATGGGATTGGTTCGAACAACCCTGAATACGTGTCCACCTACCGTGATCATAGCGATTATTAATGCAATCATTCCGCTTCCAATGAAAAATACCGGACTAAGTTCTATCCGGTAAACAAATCCGTTCAACCAGTCTGAAAGAAAATACCATGCAATCGGCCAGGAAATCAGGTTGGCTGCCAAAACCGGTCTCGAAAATTGCCAAATCATCATTTTAATGATGTGGGACCTGCTTGCTCCCATAACCTTTCGAACACCGATCTCCCGGGTACGTTGTTCTGTAGACAGGGCTGCCACGCCATAAAGGCCAAAACCTGAAACCAGTACCGCAAGTACCGAAAAAACGGCAAACATGGTTCCCCTAGCTTCAACTTTCGAATAAGAATTATCTATCTGATCACTCAGGAAAACATGTTGTATGGGAGTTCCGGGAATAATTTCTTTCCAGGTTTTTTCTACGAAGGCCAACAATCCCGGAAGATCGTTGGTCCTGTAGCGAACATTCAAACTGGAGGTGGAAGTGGGGTCCCAGATATACAGCATTGGTTCGTCTTCATAATTTGCAGGCATTATATGGATATCCGGGATAATTCCTATCACCTCAAGCTGACGTTCACTATTCCAGCTGATTACCTGGCCCAGGGTCTCTTTTGCGGTCCCCAAATCCAGTAATCTAACCGCAGCCTGGTTCAAAACAGCCGCAGACTTCAGCTGTTCAGGCAAGGCTCCATCCTCAAGGAGAGGAACAACCATGTCGGTTCCGAAATTTTCTGAAAAATTGCGACCGGTAACGATGGGGATTCCATAGGTATTGAAGAAATCTTCTTCAATATATCGGGTATTCAGAATGATGGTTCCTCTTTCAGGAGAACCGGCAAGGTTGACCGCAGCAAAACTAGTGGCAATATCAAACGGAATTGAACTTGAACCTGAAGTAAAAAGAATGTCAGGGTGCTTTTCTAATTGCTGAACGAGGGTTTGGGTCAAAGGGGCAACGTTGGCTCTGGAAATCCCCCTTAAAACCAAAATATTTTCTTTGTCATACCCCAGGTCCAGAGATTTCACATAACTGGTTTGAAAGTAAACAACGCTTGACGAAATAATCAGGCCAATAGAAATCGAAAATTGCAAAATGATAAAAACCGTTCTCATTTTGCGGGAACCAATGGTTTTGGCCTTCCCACTTGTCAATGCCCTTGTTGGCCTATGACCGGAAACTATGAATGCTGGATAGAAACCAGCACCCAGGCTAACCACAACGAGCAAGCCTAAGAGACCGGTAAAAAGCATTGGATCATATGATTGTTCAGATAAAATTAACCGGAAAATAAATTCATTAAACAGGGGCATTGAAATCTCAACCAATATAAGGGCCAACGCCAGGGCGAATGACATAGTGATTAATGTTTCACTTAAAAACTGGATAATAATATTTTTCCGTTTGGCGCCAAAAACCTTTCTAATGGAAATTTCCCTGGTCCTCAAAAGCGAACTGGCCATTGTCAAACTGATAAAATTAAAACTGGAGATCAATAGAATCAAAACAGCAATTGCAATGAAAGACTTAACTGCCGACGCATCTCCACCCGGTGTCAATCTGCCGGATTGGGCTCCCCCAAGATAAATATTACCAAGCGGTGTAAGGTAATGGTGGAGAACTTCACTCATCTGAAAACCAATCATATCAACCAGACTTTGCGGAACATTCCGGTCGACAAAGGCATCCAGTTCAGCCTCCAGAGCAGCGACATCCGCACCAGGAAGAAACTTGATGTAGGTGTAAAGGCTGGTGTTGCCCCAATCATCCAAAAAAGTGGATCCATCGGGTGACAGAAAGTCAGCTCGGTTCAACAGGACAATCATGTCCAGAGCCAGGTGGGTATTTTGTGGCAGGTCCGAAAAAACTCCCGCGACCCGGAAAGTTTTTTCAGCCCCGCCTACTGTCAGGTTGATTGTTTGGTTTATGGCACTGTCCGCACCAAAATATTTTTCGGCCATGGCCTCTGAAATACCAATTGAGGCTGTATCACCAAGAGTGGCCTCAGGACTTCCCATGACAAATGGAAATCTAAATATTTCAAAAAAATTCTCGTCCGCAAAGGTAACCTGTTCGAAAAAATTAACATCTCCCTGGCTCACTACCCGCTGAGTGGGGAAAAATCTTGTAACTTCCTGAATTTCCACAAAATCCTTCTCCAGTACCGCCTTGAACATGGCACTGGTGATCGCAAAGGTTTCCGGCAGACGCCCGGGAACACCAACCTCGACCTCAAGAAGGTAAATATTTTCTGCGTCCACCCAAAAATTGTCGTAAGACATCTCGTTGCGAACGAATATGAAGATCAAAATACACGCTGCCAGACCAACGGCCAGCCCACCAATGTTAATCACGGCATAAAGCTTATTTCTGAACAGGTTTCTAACCGCCGTGGCGAGGTAATTTTTGAACATTTTTTTCTCCATCATACATTTCGTAAAGACCAAGATAGCCAACCATCTATTCCCGGGGTTAATTTTTGCCATTCCAAAGCATTAGAGTTTGCGTAAACTTTCCGTGATTACCTCACCATCAAACAGTGAAATATCACGTCTTGCGTACTCTGCATGGACCAACGAGTGTGTGACCATCAATATGGTCGTACCCTGTTGGTTAAGCTGGGTCAGAAGATCCATGACCTCCAGGCCATTATGAGAATCCAGATTTCCCGTTGGCTCATCTGCCAGGATCAAATGGGGTTCGGCGACAACGGCACGGGCCACTGCCACACGTTGCTGCTGCCCACCGGAAAGTTGTGCCGGCATATGGTTTGCCCGATGTGCAATTTCCATACGCTCCATGACCGCATCTGCGCGACTCTTCCGCTCTGCTGCAGATACCTTGTGATACAGCAATGCCAGTTCGATATTTTCCCGAACCGTCAGTTCATCGATAAGATTAAAGCTCTGGAAAATGAAACCAATATTTTGCTTGCGGATTTCAGATAGCCGGTTCTCGCCATAAGTCGCCACATCTTCACCGTTAAACCAAAAAGAGCCTGAGCTCGGATTGTCCAACATGCCGACGATGTTCAGCAGGGTTGACTTACCACAACCCGATGGCCCCATCACCGCCACAAACTCGCCACGTTTTATTTCGATATTGATATTATTCAGAGCCGAGGTCTCGACATTGTCCGTGCGATAAACCTTGGTCAAGGCCTCAAGCCTGAACAGGGTTTCTGATGGGTTGATATTTACACATGGAATGATCTGTTGTTCCTGCCGTTTCACTGCCGTCATGTTTTCAGTATTCATTTGTTTACGTTCCATCCATATTCAAAAATTCATTGATTGATCGCACGGTCGTTGGCATAAACCGGGCGCTATCTATTCACCCTGTAATTCCAGGCGATCCATATCCAGATAATTGGTATACGGCGAGGTGATGACTTGCTCGCCACTCTCAAGCCCATCCAGTACTTCGATATACCTGAGGTTTCTACGTCCCAAGCGTACATTCCGCTTAACGGCCTTTAACCCATCCAGCGTTACCACGAATACCCAGTTACCCCCGGTATCCTGATAAAAAGCACCGTTGGGTATCAACAGGGATTCAGAAGGACTGCCAAGTTGCAAATTGATTTGCAAGGTCTGCCCGCGACGAATACCGTCGGGTTCATCTCCGCTAAAGACCAGGTCAACTTCAAATGTGCCGTTTTTCACCTGTGGGTAAATCTTGCGTACACTCAATGTATAGTCACGACCACCTGAGGACAGCGCTGCCGTCTGCTCCAAATCTACTCTTGCGAGGTAGTATTCATCGATATTGGCAGTCAGCTTGAAGGACTCCGGATCATCAATCTGTCCAATATTCATGCCGCGGGACAGGGCTTGACCAACCTCAAGATCAAAGGCGGTCAGCCTACCCGTCACCGGGGCCCGCACTTTCAGTGCATCCATGTTCCGACTTGCTACCTTGAGGTTTTTTTCCAACTGGCCACCTGCAATACGCAGTTGTTCCATTTGGATTTTCTGCAAACGCTCATCGGTCGACTGGCTTTCCAGCGTGATCTCGCGCTTTGCTATATACCAATCGTATTCGTCCTGCAGACGTTCCACCGAACTGGCATCGACCAGATTATTTTGAACCAGGGGTTTCAATCGTCCGATCTCGTGATCCAGACGAATGATGTGATAATTTATGTCGACAAGGTTGCGTTTGTGGTCAAGACGGTTTCGCTCCAGTGAAAGTTCGGTGTTACGCAGGTTATTGAGTTGTTCGGTAACTTCCGCCTCGCGCGCGATCACATCAAGTTGTAACTGTGTATTGGATAGTTCAACAATCAGGTCACCGGCATTCACTTGTGCGCCGTCTTCCACGTACACGGACTCGACCCGGCCACCGTCAATTGCATCCAGGTAAACTGTTTTCAGCGGCGCCACCTGGCCACGTACCGGGATATAGTCATCAAACTCACCACTGCTGACTGTGGATACCACGATCCGGTCGTTTTGTACTTTCAGGGCGCGCCCGGCATCCGGTTTCAAAAACCAGAATACAGACAACGCCAGCAGAACAACCGCCACTGATATCAGCGGTTTGCGGTATTCTTGCCACTTGGACTTTTCAATGACGCGATCCATGCCCGATTGATTTCTGCTACGGGTGTTGCTATCAAGTTTATTATTCATATCCGAACTCTCCCTACGGTCTCAAACTTCGCAACGCCCCATGTAATTTGACGCAAACCCAGCCAAAGTTTTTACTTGTTTCGATCATACTCCAGTATGTATATGCAATTTACCTGCCAAAACACAGCCCCTCACAAATATCTTAAAAACAAGCACCTATAAACTTGCAATATTATAAGGAAAGATATACTGTGCGAAATCGACCACTAATGTGTCCGTTTTCGGACAAATAAGGGTTCTTATATATTTCACTGCTACTCCAAGAACACAACAGAGCATTCCAGATGGCCCATGCCTGACCAGACCAACATACTCATCGTTGATGATGACAAAGACATACTCTCCTCTTGCGAAGTGCTGTTAAAGAGACGCTTCGACCACATAGTCACTTGCCAGGATCCACTCAACATCCCCGCCTTGATGACCGAGAGAGAGTTTCACGCCATCTTGCTGGACATGAACTTTTTACCCGGTGAGAATTCTGGCGAAGAAGGTCTGCACTGGTTAAGACGCATTCTGGAAATTGACTGCCATGCGGTGGTCATCATGATCACCGCTTTCAGTACCGTAGATGCAGCGGTTGAGGCCATGAAACTAGGCGCACACGATTTCATAGAAAAACCCTGGAATAACGAAAAACTGATTTCCACACTGGCTGCCGCTGTCCGGTTGCGCCGCAGCCAGGAAGAGGCCAACCGCTACAAGCAGCACAGCCGCATGCTAAGCGAAGACATCAGCCGCAAACACCATTCGATCATCGGGCAATCGGATGCCATAAACCAGTTACTGTCGGTCGTTAGAAGAACCGCACCGACCGATGCCAATATCATGATTCTTGGTGAAAACGGCACCGGCAAGGAACTCATAGCCCATGAGATTCATGCATTGTCAAAAAGGTCGGAACAGGCCTTTATTACGGTTGACTTTGGAACGGTACCGGCAACACTGCTGGATTCTGAACTGTTCGGTCATAAAAAAGGTGCTTTCACCGATGCCCATGAAAACCGCATGGGCAGGTTCCAGGCAGCCAATAAGGGCACTTTCTTTCTTGATGAAATTGGCAACCTGCCGCTCAGCCTGCAACCAAAATTGTTACACGCCCTGGAAAATCGTGAAGTCACCCCTGTAGGGGGCACACGACCGGAGCCAATTGATATCCGGCTTGTCAGTGCTACCAATGTTTCCAAACAGGAACTTATGAACCCTGATTTGTTTCGACCGGACCTGTTCTATCGCTTGAACACCGTAGAGATTCAGGTACCCCCACTTAGAGACCGGGTAGAGGATATCCCCCTGCTGGCCAATGCTTTCGTTCGCGAATACGTACGCAAGTACAACAGGCAGGTTGAAGGTCTCAGCAACCGGGCCATGGGCCAGTTGATGAGTTATCGATGGCCTGGAAACGTCAGGGAACTCCGCTATTGCATAGAACGAGCAATCATCCTGACCGAGAGTGATGAACTTGATATCAAGGATTTTGCTTTGCTGGCTGATGTTTCTGATCAACCCGGCTTACCGGTGACGGCGGATAAACAGACCCTGGGAAACATTGAAAAACACTCCATTGAACAAACTCTCAAAAAACACCACGGTAATATTTCCAAGGCCGCAAAAGACCTTGGCCTGACCCGATCCAGCTTATACCGCCGTATAGAGAAATTTGGATTGTGAGGGACTGCAAGTGAACATGCTTAAATTAAAACAGTTCAATGTCCAGCTTGTGCTGCGCATGTCAGCCATGTTGCTGACCCTGGTGTTACTTGCGTTTGGTTTCGCGGCTGATCTGCGTTACTTACTACTTGGCGCGCTGGCTATCATCATCGTGCTGCAAACCATATCACTGGTACGGTTCATCACTCACACCAACCACGAACTGGAAAGTTTTCTTGCAGGTTTGAGATTTGGTGATTTTCAACAAACCTATACAATTTCACACCTGGGTCCTTCCTTCGCAGCGCTTGAAAAGACGCTCCAATTCACGGTGCAAAAATTCAAAGACCTGCGCACCGAAAAAGAACAACAGGCCATCTACTACAAAGCCCTGGTTCAACATATTCCGGTCCCCCTGTTTGTCGTACATGCTGATAGACGGGTTGAAATTCTTAATAATGCGACCCGTCGAACTTTCAATGTCGCTGATATCACCAACACGGATGAGTTGGCTAATTTTGGTGCCGGTTTCCAGAGAGACGTGCTACAGGTAAAACCTGGCGAGGCACTACTCACTACGATTGAGTTCGCTGGAACTCAGGAGTTCTTCATCTTAACCGCAACCCAGCTCACCACTGGAGGATCCACCCATAAACTTATCTCTCTGCAAAATATTCAGAGCGAACTGGACGCCACCGAGCTTGCAACCTGGCAGAACCTGTTACGGGTCACCAGCCATGAAATCATCAACTCGCTGGCACCGGTTTCCACCTGTGCACAAACCGCTAAAACCCTGGTCGATGACATCATTGACAGCGATATCCGGGATAAGCAGCTTCGCGAAGACCTACGCGATATCAATGCTTCGCTCGATACCGTGTTACGCAGGAGTGAAGGCCTGACACGATTCATCCAGAGCTATCGACAACTCAGCCGGATGCCGCCACCAAAGAAAAAAACCATCCAGGTTTCGGCTTATCTGCAGCGGTTGGAATCACTGGTGCGGGGAGAACTTGCACGAAAAAATATTGATCTCAATTTCCAGTTTGATCCCAAAAATATCTCGGTATTGGCAGATAAAGACATGCTGGACCAGGTATTGATCAACCTGATCCGCAATGCAGCCGATGTGCTTACGGATAAGGACAATGCAAAAATTACAGTCGTGGCTTACATCGACAATAAGCAGCGGACGGTCCTGGAAGTTCAGGATAACGGATCCGGAGTACCGTTAAAGATAGTAGAGAATATTTTTGTACCGTTTTTTACCACTAAAGACCAGGGCTCAGGCATCGGCCTGGCACTGGTCCGGTACATCATGTTGAGCCACGGCGGTGTAGTTGTCTACGCTCCAGGCGAACAAAGCGGGTCGGTATTTCGCCTGATTTTTTAATGAAACATCTGGCTTGGACTTTCAGAATGGCAAGCCCCTGGTTTTCTACACAGCTGACAGCTTCTCCTAAAGCTGTTTTTCAAAGACCACCGGAGATACTTCGCCCCTGTTTTAAATTTGCCAGTCGAAATGTCCATGCTGGTTCGAAAGGAATGACGCCGTGCCTGGTGAATAGCAAAGCCCAGGACGAATGCATATTCGGGCCATTGCAAATCACAACGATTAACGCAGTGCGTGATTTTTGCGTGAATCAGTCCTGCACGGTTGTGCACAGTACTGCAAATGGCGCATCGGACGCCCCGGTACCTCATTGTTTAATAAAGACAATGAGTTCGACATTGCGGATTGAAAATCCGCTTGTCGGTGGTTCGATTCCACCTCTGGCCACCATTTTTATTACAAC
>Ga0209013_10004438_pt1 | contig 12307 bp, 10 predicted proteins | sample Cruoilmetagenom2_FD_187291 | JGI IMG/M metagenome (GOLD analysis project Ga0209013, IMG submission 187291) | Oil polluted marine microbial communities from Coal Oil Point, Santa Barbara, California, USA - Sample 2 (SPAdes) (version 2) | ecosystem: Environmental > Aquatic > Marine > Oil seeps ...
CTACAACATATACACCCTCCATTAACCAATCTACATTAAAATAAAGCAAAAAATAAAAGAACCCAATATGTATAAGAAAATAGCCATAGTAACCCTCCTCTTCTTCTCTATCTCTTCCATTCATGCAGACTATACACTCAAAGAAGGAAAACGTATCAAAAGCAAGATAGACCGTATGCCAAAGAATGTTGTGGCAGATATGAAAAACATCCCTCAAGACCCTGCTTTTTATGCAAAGCAGATCAAATCTTTTTCAAAATCAAAACAGAAAAAACTAGACAGTGACTTTAATAAAAAGTACTTCAAACCCTGGAGTTTAACAAAACTTGATATCCCTAAAGAAGATTTTGGTTGGGAAATACGCTTTGTAACTAAGAAGCCTATCTATAGGGCTAAAGGGAAAGTCATACCTTCTTATGTTTATAACAAATGGATAAGAAATGCCCAGATGAATAAGGTTGATAGTAAAAAATATAAAGCTATTACTATCAGGCGTACCAATGTAAAGGCACTCCCTACGTCTACAGCATTTTACAGGGATCCCAGGCGTGTAGGTGAAGGCTTCCCTTTTGACTACAATCAAAACTCTGCCCTGCACATCAACGTACCACTTTACATTTCACACTTTTCTAAAGACAAACGATGGGCATTTGTAAGGGCATCATACGCTTTTGGTTGGATCAAAATAACTGATCTGGCACTGGTAAACAATGACTTTGTCAAAAAGTTTAAAAACGGTAACTATGCGATGACCATTAAAGATAATCTGAGACTCTATAATGATAAAAATAAACCAACTTCCATAGTCAAACTTGGAGCCCTCTTTCCCATAAGCAAAGATGAGCAGAGTTATTTGATGGCGAAACGTAACTTCAAAGGTCAAGCCCGTATCCATAAAGTAAAAGTAGAAAGTCCACAAGTTATCGCTAAAAAACCTTTGCCCTTTACCTCTGAAAATGTAGCCATGCTGGCACGTGAGTTTTATGGGGAACCGTATGGCTGGGGCGGGAGTTATGAGTGTCGTGACTGTTCTGCTACCACGAGGGACTTCTTGGGGGCATTTGGTATCTTTCTGCGTCGTAACTCCAGTAAACAGGCTAAAGATGGAAAAGCTACTTATATTAAAGGGTTAAAAAAGAGAGCCAAAAAGAAGAAGATCATCAAAGAGGCAGAACCATTCCGCTCGCTCCTCCACGTTCCGGGGCACATTGTACTCTATCTGGGTGAATACAAAGGAGAACCTGTCATCATGCACACCTATTGGGGTATTCGCAAAAATGATGGTACCAAGCTCATTACCGGTCGTACTATTATCACTACTACGGAACCAGGCAAAGAGCGTAGGGATATACGAGAAGGAAGTAAACTCATCAATACACTTAAAAACATAATTAAGTTTTAAATTTGTAGCGTGGGGCATTCCTGCCCACGGAGAAGCATAGCAATATATTCGTGGGCAGTGCAAAGGCATACACTTTGATAAATGACCACGCTACACCTCTTCTTTACGCATCTTAGGATAAAATACAAGCATGAGACTAAAAGAAAAAATTAAAATATTTACAACAACTATCAGTGCAGGAAAATTTAAGGGTAAAACCATAGAGATACCTGCTATCAACACTACAAGAAGCTCTAAAGGCATCTTGAAAGAATCACTTTTCAATACGCTGCAGTTTGACATTATGGATAAAAACTTTGTTGAAGCATTTAGCGGAAGCGGCTCTATAGGACTTGAAGCATTAAGCCGTGGTGCCGGAGAGTGCTACTTTATGGAGTACAACAAGACTGCCTTCCGTATACTGGAGTCCAATGTCAGAAAACTTGACCCAAGTCACTGTCATCTTTTCCTGGGAGACAGCTTTGAGAAGTTCTCACTGGTTTATGAAATGGTTAAAAGATCTTCCCAAAAGACTTACTTCTACTTTGATCCACCCTTTTCTACACGTGACGGAATGGATGAGATATACGATAAAACCATTGCACTGATAGAAAGTATTGAGCCCCAGGTTGCTGAAATGGTCATTGTAGAACATATGACAAACCTTGATATGCCTGAAAACATTGGTGCATTAGAGTTTGTGAAACGTAAAAAGTTTGGCCGCAGTACCATGACTTATTATAAACCAAAGGCAAAGGAGTAATAGTAAAATGGCAAAAAAAGAAGATCACATCGCACTCTTTATAGACTGTGATAACATTTCGCATAAAGCTATAGAGGGTATCATTAACGAACTTAGTAAGTATGGTATCGTTAACATACGTCAAGCCTATGGGAACTGGACCAAAGACAATCTTAAAAACTGGGAAGACAAGCTTTTAGAGTTTGCTATCAAACCTATCCAACAGTTTGACTATTCACGTAACAAAAATGCCACAGACATCCTCATGACCATCGATGCCATTGACCTGCTTCATACTAAAGACATAGATGCCTTTGCTTTTGCTACGAGCGACAGTGACTTCACCCCTGTAGTCATGCGTGTACAGGCAGAAGGTATTAAAGTCTATGGATTTGGTGAAAAGAAGACCCCTAAACCTTTTATGGCTGCATGTTCACAGTTTATCTTTACTGAAAAACTTATGGTAAACAATACCCAGAGTCATGAAAGTACTGATGTCATGCAAGCACCTGTACGCAAATCCGGTAAAGAGATGCGTGGAGACACTTGGCTGGTCAATGTCCTTCGAACTGCCGTAGAGCAAACCATGGATGAAGATGGCTGGGCAAATCTAGCAGCGATAGGTCAATACATCAATAACTCTACTTCATTTTCACCTATCAACTTTGGGTATAAAAAACTTAGTAATCTTATAGATGAGATAGACCTTTTTGATATTTATCTGGATGAAGAGAGTAAGCAGATGAGTATTAGAGATAAAAGGCTGGGTGCTCGTTAATAGGACGTTTTTGAGCAAAGCCCAAAAAGCTACGTTAACACTGTGTCGACTTCAGCAGTCAGCTCATGAGACTAGTCTCATTTTCTAGCTTACTGTTCTTTTTTTGCTTTTCCTTTAGGTTCCGGCTCCACAAACTCCCCTTTTATCAACCCCGCTTCATGTAGGAATTGTGAGGGTTTATAGTCTACTTTTTTCATCTTGTCATATTTAGCCAAAGAGAGATAGAGCTTGTCTTGTGCTCGTGTTACTGCCACATAGAACAAACGACGCTCCTCTTCCACGGAACTCATCATCTTTCTGTTTGGGAACCTGCCATCTACAAGGTCAACCACATAGACTTCCGGAAACTCCAGACCTTTACTGGCATGTACCGTAAGTAAATTTACGCCTTCACCTTCACTCAGTTCTCCACCACCAAGGATCATGGCATTGACAAAACGTCTTAACTCTTTATATTGTCGTGACAGGTCAAGCAGGAGGTTTGCCTTACGTTGTATACGTTCTTTGGCTTGTTTTTTCTTCTCACTGTCCAGCTCTCCGGACTTAAGTCTTCCTCTTTGGGTAGAGAGCATCTCAACAATACCTTCATAGAGTTTAGAGGAGATGGCTGTACGGAGTATCTGGGCAGGATCTTGTACACCTTTTACCGCATTCATAAAGAGATAGAACTCTTTAAAGAACTTTACACCGTCTTGTATCACTTTTGGATGTTTGAGTAAAGGATGGCTATATATTTCATGTGGGAGATCAAGATGTTTAAATCTCGTAGCAGAGCCTATCTCATGGTCATCATCAAAAAGCCCAAGCTGTACATTTTTGTTTGGGTTGAGTTTAGGCAGATCATTGACCTGCGGGTAAAGTACCCCTTGCATAAAGTTTCCGTTTCCAAAGTGTAAGAAACACTGAAAAAACTCTTTAGAGAGAGCAGAACCGACCCCTGAAGCATACTCAAAGACATGGATGAATGCCATCATATCTTTAGGATTGACCAAGAGTGCAAGCAGGTCCAGTAAGAACTTGATCTCTTTTGCATCAAAAAAGCTTGTTCCTCCTTTACGTTTACAAGGGATGCCAAGCTCACGTAAACAGGCTTCTATCCCATCAGCAGAAGAGTTATTTCTAAATATAATGGCTATTTGATCATTAGGTACATGGGTATGTTTGATGCCTTGTGCGATAGACTGATACTGTTCAAAAAGGTCATTGTACATTAAGAGTTTAGGTGGATGAGTTTTACCTATGCGCCCTACTATTAGCTTTTTAGGGTAGATACGTTCGTTACGTTCTATGACACGGTTTGCCAAAGAGAGTATGGGTGCAGTGGAACGGTAATTGATAGAGAGAGTAAACACCTTGGCATCAGTATAACGTTTAGAGTATGTCGCGATGTTTTCTATGTTCGCACCGTTAAAAGCATAGATGCTCTGGTCATAATCTCCTACACAAAAGAGTGATCTGGGTTTAAGTTCATCTATAAGTGCACCTTGCAGGGTATTGGTGTCTTGATACTCGTCTACCAGTACCTCTTCAAAATGGATAGTATGCTCTTTCAAATGACTTTTCATGCGTAAAAGAAGGTCATTGAACGAAGCGAAACCATAGTCTACTTTCTCTTGTTCAAACTCTTGGGTAATGTCCATATAAGCATCCATCAGTACTTCGTGGTCTGGATACTTTTCTAAAAACCATACATTAAAACCCTCTAAAGAGGCATTTTGGTAGAGACTGTACATCTCATAGAGGTAGGTTGCTGAAAAAGGGGCAATAGGCAGGTTCATCCTCTCAAAATTTCGCTTCTCATAGATACTTCGAAAGAGTGTCTTAAGTTCAGAGGGCTGTTTAAGTGCAAGATTGGGATGTAACTCTTTAAGCCATCTGTAGCTTACTGCATGAAAAGTACCGGACTCTATTTGCGAAACGACTTTTTTGGGGAAGTACCGCTCAAGGCGGGCTATCATCTCTCCGGCAGCTTTATTGGTAAAGGTAAGAAGTAAGATCTTAGAGGGGTCTATCCCTATATGTAGCAGATGGGCAATACGCCCTACGATCGTAGAGGTTTTACCTGTACCAGCTGAGGCAATGATAAGGTTGTATCCCAAAGGTGCAGTAGCAGCACTTAGCTGATCGTCATTGAGTGCGCTAAGTGGCAATTATTTTTGACCGATGATGTAGTATGTATTTTTATTGTCTACTTTTTTAAGTTCTACTTTGTATTTATCTGCCCAGTGTTGTACAAGTTCGGTAAATGCTGAAAGATTATCTGCAGAAGTGTCTTCATCACATTTTATTTTGAAATGATCTTCAGAGTTTGACATTCCTATAAATCCTTTTTCAATTGCCAAAGCATCATTGAAAGAGAGTATATGTTTAGAAAAATGGTCAAAACCTTCTGTATTTGCGATGATCTTGTTAATTTGATTGAGTTCGTGTTCGTTCTTTGGGTAGCCTAGTTGTGCTAAAAGTGCTTCAGGTGTTAAGTCAAGATGCATGTATATCCTAATGTAGTAAAATAAGAAATAATTGTAACAAATTTTTGATTAGAGAAAAGAGGGATTTAATGAGGGGATCACCCCATCATTAGGACTAGAAGAGTGTATCAGCAGGCTTATCTACTCTTGCGATAAGATCTTTATAGTGTTCAACGTTTTGGAATGCTTTTTCATAACGCCAACGTAAAACAAATTCGATGATCTCATTTTTTAGGGTAACATCTAAGGATTCTGCTTTTCCAAAGTATCCTAAAGAGATGTTTTTTGCTTTCTTTTTACCATTTTTATCTGGCTCATAGGTAATGGCAATGATCTGTATATATTTACCTTCACGCACTTCACCAAAATCTTCTTCTTTCAAACCGATACCTGAAAGGTTCATTGCTTTATAAATAAAAATATTGCTAAAGTCTGGAGATTTTTCAAAAATTTTAAGTTTTTCATACAGTATTTTAACACGTACTTTATTTTCTTCACGAACCTGTTCAGAATCTGTATTTACTTTCTTGTCAGAGGCTTTTTTTACAGGTGTTGATACGGGTGCTTTTTCACTTATACTTATTTCTTTATCATCAGGTACAGAGTGCTCTTCTTTTTGCTCTAACTTCTCTTCCAAACGACTGGTAAGTGCTTTAAGTTTATCTAAACTACTAGACATCATTTCCCTTTATATGGGGCTTGAGAGCACACCATAAATATATATTAGAAAATATAGTACACTACTTTTAATAACAGTTACTTTAAATTATAGTGAATAATATTAATTTTTCTATTTTTTAATGTAAAAAGAGATAATTTTTTTAATATTATTTAGTATATACTATGAGACACGTCCCCTTAACCATTCTTTCGATAAAATCTATTTCAATATATATATGAGGAAGAAGAGATGGATTATTTAGAGATAAAAGGTGGGAAAAAGTTAAGTGGTAGTGTTACAATAAGTGGTGCGAAAAATGCTGCACTACCTATTATTGCTGCAACCATATTAAGTGATAAAGAGATCACACTTACCAATTTACCCAATGTTGTAGATATCCGTACCCTACTCAAACTTCTCACAATGCTTGGCGGAACAGTAGAACATGACAAAACTGTAGCAAAGATCAATAATGGGTCCATCACTTCTACCAAAGCTGTCTATGAGATCGTTTCTCAGATGAGAGCATCTATCTTAGTACTTGGTCCCCTACTCGCAAGATTTGGTGAGTGTGAAGTGAGTTTACCTGGTGGTTGTGCTATCGGACAACGTCCTATTGACCTTCATCTCAAGGCACTGGAAACCATGGGTGCAAAGATCGAGATCAAAGGTGGTTATGTTCATGCTATGGCTCCAGAAGGACTTCAAGGTGCAAACATCATCTTTGATAAGATTACCGTAGGTGGTACTGAGAACATAGTGATGGCAGCTGCTCTTGCAAAAGGTACGACAACCATCGTTAATGCTGCAAAGGAACCTGAAGTTGTTCAACTTTGTGAAATGATAGCTGATGCCGGTGTGAAGATAGAAGGTATCGGTACAAATGAATTGATTATCCATGGTACAGATAGAAAACCTCTTCGTTTTAAAACCGTTGACATTATTCCTGACCGTATTGAAGCGGGGACATACCTCTGTGCCGGTGCCATTACCCACTCTTCTATCACACTGAACAAAGTAAACCCTCAGCACATCAGAACTTCAACAGATAAGCTGGAATCTATGGGTTGTACATTTGACATAGGTGAAGATACGATGACAATACACCCACCTAAGGAAATTAAAACTGTTGATCTCATTACTATGGAGTACCCGGGCTTCCCTACAGATATGCAAGCACAGTTTATGGCTGTAGCGGTAATGTCAAAGGGTGAAAGTCTCATAGAAGAGCGTCTTTTTGAAAATCGTTTCATGCATGTAAGCGAACTTAACCGTTTAGGTGCGGATATTTGGCTTAAAGGCAGCATCGCTGCAGTGAAAGGTGTAGAGAAGCTTTATGGCGCAGATGTTATGGCAACAGACCTTAGAGCTTCTTCTGCACTTGTTCTTGCAGCGCTGGTTGCAGAAGGCACAACAAATGTACGTCGTATCTATCACTTAGATCGTGGATATGATGACTTGGAGGGAAAACTCTCTGGATTGGGTGCAGAAATAACTAGAAAAAAAGAGCAAAGATAATAGACTCCTCTGAATAATCAGAGTCATTCAGGATGTTTAGTCTAAATTAGTACCTCTCAATACATCCAACACATTTGTTGCATAACATCCTTTTGGCAAAGTAAAACTCAGTTCATAATGGGCTTTCTCTTCTACATAGTTTTTCTTTATTTCAGTCACTTGTATCCAGGCGTACCGTCTGGTACCATTTAGGTTCATCTCTTGGGCAAAAGGTGCTTCTATAAGTCCGGCAATACCTTCTGCTCTCTTTGCTTTCCCACCGGGAAGCAGCCCTGCAGGTGCGATATCTTTAGTCTCAAAACGTTTTGCTTCTTCTTCTAAGTTCTCTACATTAAAAAGACGCCCGTAAGGGTAATGCATCATCACATCACCCTCTACAAGTTTAAAGAAGTTTGGCTGTGCTTTGGTATCTTTTAGAGAGCCTTCAGGCAATTTCATTATCTGTTCTGTTTCCTCTTCAGTAAACTTTTCAAGCAAATGGTTTAACTCCATACGCTTAGATAACCATCCGTTAAATAAGTAGCTCTGGTATGAGCCCATCAAAAACTCTTTGGTCTTTCTGTCACGTATTTTAAGTTTACCCTCTATAAGCTTCTTACCGTCAACCCAATTGTTCCCATCGGTACCAAAACGCTGATTTCCAAAGTAGTTTGGTACACCGTTGACTTTTATCCACTTCAATACAGAGTCCAGTTTATCTTTCTGTACACCAAGTACCTTTTTAAGACGGATACTAAAGCGATTACCCTTGAGATGCCCTACTCTTATCTTATTGTTGTGTCGTACTGTATCGAGTATTTTTATTTTGTCATGTGTAAAGGCTTTCAACTTCTCTTCGTGTATCGCCATCACTGAAATGTACTGTATGGTCATCGCATGTTTGTCTTTAAGCCCTGCGTATCCCATGTCACGACGGCGTATGCCAACATGGTTGGAAATGGCATCAAGCATCTCCCAGGTAGTCATCTCTTTTTTACGTACTTTAAGTACCAGGTGTTCACCCTCACCTGTGAATTCATAAAGAGGTATCTCTTCAACTGTAAAGTCTCTTGGAGAGGAATTGAAGACAAATTCGTTTTTGATGTTTAGGGGGTAGATTAGGTTCATGGGTTTCTTTCTGTGTTTATTGATTGTATTTTAGCTAAAAGGTGATTAAGTTACATATCTAAAGGAATGGCCATCTTCCGAGAGTATTTATAAATGCTTATTAACAATTAAAGATATACAGTATCTCAAATTATCATATTGTTTCTAGATTATAAGAGATTTCTTGTATACTCAAAATATATTAAAAAGACAATAATTTAATATTTTGTCCCCCTAATATGAATAGTTATAAGTCACGTAATACACTAAAAAGGAGAAGTAAATAGATTATGATGTTTAAGTTTTTTACTCTTTTTGTTTTGCTGTATTCTACGTTATGGTCTTCAGACCTGACACTCACTGATGGATTTGAAAAAAGTGACACCTTCACACTAAAATATTATGATGATGAAACCTCCCTTCTAGCCATTGATGATATTGAAAAGATAGATTTTACAGAAAATATACCCAGTCAGTTTACCATGGGCTACAAATATGACAATGTCTGGTTTAAAATTGAAATTGAAAACAGCAGCGAAAATGAGGACTTTGTTCTTTATTTTACTGAATCTATTTGGTCTACTTTAGATTTATATACGAGAGAGAACAATCAATGGGACGTTCAAAAAAATGGATTAGATATTCCCATAAATGAACGAGAAATCACAGATAGTTCTCCTGCTTTTAATGTACATATAGCCAGTGGAAAGAAATCTGCATTTTATATAAAGGGAAACACCATTGCAAGTCAACTTGGAGAGTTTCAACTCTATTCAAAGAAGGAGTTCTTCAATCCCAATAGGATAACACTCACAGAGTGGTATACCATTTATGCCTTTATTTTATTCATATTTATTTTATTGAATTTATATAATCTTATTATGATTAAAGAGCGTATTTATGCATACTATATTATGTATGTTTTCATCTATATTATATTTAGTTTTATGCACAGTGGCGTATACATCTCTTTAGGTTTTCCAAACTGGCAAGAGGGGCTACATGTACTTGGACAGTTGGTATTATTTTCCTTACTTTTATTTACCATTGAATTTTTAAACCTTCATAAAACATATCCTAGTATGAAAAAAGTTTTTAGCTATCTGTCGCTTGGTGCATTGTTTTTTGCACTTTTACTTTCTCAAAATTTACCCTACTCTACTATTGCCAGTAATGTCTTCTTCTCCGGGACTTTAATATTTATCGTTTATGTTGCAGTAAGGGTTTTAAGAAATGGTTTTGATGGAGCAAAGTATTATCTTATCGCTTTAATGCTATTTCTTCCAGCTATGGCGATGATGGCAATGAACTTTAATGCCATGTTGGTCAATAATGACTTTACCCGCTATACTTTTCTTGCAGGCGCATTTGTAGAAATATTTTTATTTACGATTCTTTTAACAAATAGATATATGAATATCAATAGAACCAACAACCTTTTAACCCTAAAAACTGTGGAACTTGAAAATATGAGAAAACAGTTAACCATAGAAGCAACGACTGATATACTCAGTGGTTTATATAATCGTCGATATTTTTATAGTATTTCAGAAAAATATTATGAAACAGCAAAGCGATATGATCAGGAACTCTCTGTTTTAATGATAGATATTGATAAGTTTAAAAATATCAATGATACCTATGGGCATGATGTGGGTGATGATATCATTGAATCATCTGCAAAAATCTTGACTAAAATAACCAGAAGCAGTGACATTGTAGCACGGTATGGGGGTGAAGAGTTTATTATTTTATTATCAGAGACAGGGGTCAATGAAGCTGTAGAGTTTGCAGAGCGCATTAGGGGTAATATTGAAAATAATCACATTGGATTGGATAATAATGAATTTGTTCATGTGACTGTAAGTATCGGTGTAACACAACTAAACCTCATGAATGATAAAGATATCGAAGTGACTATTAAACGTTGTGATAAAGCGCTTTATGAAGCTAAAAATCAAGGTAGAAACAGGATTTCTACTATCTCATAAGGCTTCTTTTTTTAAGATGATTTATTTCCATTAAAAGACAGTGTAGTTCCTGAACTTTAAAAACTTGTAGCACTTATACATCCTACAATCATATATTTTTCACTTAATTCAGCACTTTTAGCTAAAAAATGTATAATCACAGTAAATCATATGCATAAGTTCATATATAAAAATCATAATAAGGTTTTGAATTTGACATTCAGCAATAAAAAGATCATCCTTTTTGACCTCGATGGTACACTCATCAACAGCTCACCCGACTTGGCATTGGCAGTAAACCATATGCTTAAGACTTTAGACCGTGATACCTTTAGTGAAGACGTTATACACGGTTGGGTAGGAAATGGTGCACAGACACTGGTTCAGCGTGCTTTGTCAGGTAATAGTGAGATAGATAAGAACCTTAACACTGCATTCGCTGCTGATGCACTCGAGACCTTCTTGGCTTTTTATGCACAAAACCTATGTATGGCTACGGTTACCTACCCTAATGTATCCAGTACACTCAATGCTTTAAAATCAATGGGATACCGTTTGGCTATCGTGACGAACAAACCTTTTGCTTTTGTAGAACCTATCTTGGAAGGTTTAGACCTAAAAGGACTGTTTGAACTCATTTTAGGTGGTGACAGCCTAGCGCAAAAGAAACCAGACCCTGCACCGCTTCTACATGTATGTGATGCGCTAGGTGTAACCGTAGAAGAATGTGTGATGGTAGGTGACTCCAAGAATGATATATTGGCAGCCAATGCTTGTTGTATGCAAAGTATAGGTGTAACATATGGGTATAATTATGGTGAGGATATTGGTGTATACAACCCTGATATTGTCATTGGTGACTTTGCCGATATTCTTAAAACGTTTTAACTGAGACTATAATGATAAATAATAAAGCAAAAATAGCCATCGTCGGTGGTGGTGTGGCAGGAGCAAGTACAGCACTATATTTAGGACAGCTTGGGTTGAATGTGACTCTGTTTGAGAAAGAGTCAAGCCTTGTATGTGGACCACCATTTTGTCATCTTCATGCCGGTGGTAATCTGTACCGGGAAATATCCGATCAGCAATGTGTCAAATTACTCAAACAATCTATAGATTTTTTACATTTTTATCCATTTGTAGTTGACTATCGTCCAACAGTGATAGTCTTGCCTACAAGTGACAGTAGCACTCCTGAGGCATTACTACCCCGTTTGGAGTTACTAAAGGATGAATACGAATCACTCATCACAGCTGATCCAAACAACAAAGTCTTAGGTGAGAGTTCCAACTACTATACACTTTATGATCGAGAGCAGATAGAGTTTTTGAAGCAACAGCCTGTTGTCTCTAAGCCACAAACCTGTGATGAATGGATGATACCAGTAGCCAAAAACATTGATCTGGACAAAGTACAGTTTCCACTCATCATGGTACAAGAGTACGGACTCAATCTCTTTCGTTTGGCTGCAGGTGCCTCATTGGCTCTTGAGCAAATAGAGAGTATTACCCTACGTACAAAGACCATTGTTAGTAATATTCAAGAAGAGTGTAATGCTGATGGTTGGGGTATTACCTACATCAAAGATGATGAAACCCATCAAGAGAATTTTGATTATCTTATTAATGCAGCAGGATTTAGAAGTGGTAAGATCGATGATCTTCTTGGTGTTCCCTGCAAACGAATGGTGGAATTCAAAGCA